>Ga0068856_100000010_pt1 | contig 172310 bp, 243 predicted proteins | sample KBSCornC62_FD_66595 | JGI IMG/M metagenome (GOLD analysis project Ga0068856, IMG submission 66595) | Corn rhizosphere microbial communities from Kellogg Biological Station, Michigan, USA - KBS Corn C6-2 | ecosystem: Host-associated > Plants > Roots > Rhizosphere > Soil ...
CGCATGCGGCCGAGAGTGGTGTTCCCGACACCAGTGATGTGGATCTCCTGGTTCAGGTTGATCCGGTTCTGGCGGAACGCGGTCTCGGCGTCGTCCTTCGTCTTGAAGGGCTCGCCGTGCTTGCCGCGAGCGATGCTCATCCGGTAAAGGCTGAGCGCGGCCTCGTTCGCCGGAGCGAAGAGAACGTCGCCGCTGCTGTCCGACAGCGTGCGCTGCGACGGCAAGATCCGATGCGCCTCTTCCACAGCGCTCTGCGTCAGCGGAACCATCAGAGCGACGGTGTCACCGTCGATGTCGCCGCCGAGAGGCGGCAGGATGAGCGGGCTGACCTTGATGGCGGGATCGTCGGTCAGGCGCACTCGCTGCGCCACGAGCCCGTACTGGTGCAGCACGGGATCCCGCTTCATCAGCACCGGCCGCGTCAGAACCTCCTGTTCCAACGCCCTCACCGCCATCGGATCCTTGCGGCTGATCATACGCTGGGCTTCGTCCGGCTTCACGCGCGCCTGGATGAGACGACGCGCCACCATCGGGCGCATCAGCTCCATAGCGATCTTCTTCGGCAGGCCCATCTCGTCGACGCTGAGGTTGGGGTCCACGACGATGGTGGCGCGGGACGTATAGTCCTGCTTCTTCGCGATCATCTTGTCCTGGAAGAAACCGTCCTTCGGCTGCTCACCGGAGATCATGTGGATGATCCCGGGCAGCGTCTTATCCGGATCTTCCTTGGTCCCGCGCATGTCGAGATCGAGCGCCTTCTTTCCCTTCGGCGTGGTACCGAAGAGGTTGCCCATCTCCTGGTAGAGCCCGGCGCGAACGTCGAGCGTGTTGTTGTACGGCACCTTCTTCTCGCCCTTGCGGATCGTCTCGTTCACCATGCCGAGCCGCTTGTACAGCGAGTTGAGCGGATTGTTCTTCACCGTACCGTCGGGCAGCGTGGTCTGCGGACGAAACACCGGCGGCAACACCGGGATCGCGCTCATCGTCCAGGCCTCGGCCAGGTTCTTCCCGCTCTCCTTCACGGTCTTGAGCGATCGGTACTTGAAATGCAGCTTGTCGAGCGCGGTGCCCTTGACCTTCGGGTCTTCGAGCGCCGACTTCGTCCGCTTCATCTCCTTGTCGATGTCGATCTTGGCCAGCGCAGCACGGATGGCCGCACCGCCATACGTACCGTCGGGCAGCTTCGCCTTCCCCTCGATGATGTTGGGGATGTCGCGCTCCTTGATGCCGAGCGTGTTCGCGATCGAACGTGCGTAGACGGGATTCGGCATCGGCTCCACCAGCTCGATGTGGCCCCAGTGCTGGCCGAGCGGGCCTCCGGTGATGACGGGGTCGAAGAGGCCTCCGGGCTCCGGCCTGTCGTCCTTGCCCCGGATACCGCGCGTCGGGCGCGTGATCTCTCCACGGCTCAGCGCCCGCACCTCTTCATCGCTACGCGGCATCAGACGGATCTCGGCCCCGGTCTTCTCCACGTTGACGCCGAGACCCGTCAACATCGCCTCGAACTTCTTGAAAACGAAGGGCACCTTGGGCGCCGGTACACGATCGCCGTTCGCCAGAGCACCCCAGACCTCTCGGGCCTGCGGCTGATCCGACTTCAGCGTCTGCATCTCACGGAGGTTTTCCTTGAGACCAGCAGCCAACGCCGCGTAGACGCCGAGCGCACCCAGACTCTGGGCGCCGGAGTGACCACCGCCGCGGGGCACGCGCGTGTCGTTGTCGTAGTGGATTTTGGGCGCATCGTACTGCGCCAGCTCACCGCCGTATCCACCCGAGCGGACGTGCGTCTTCTTGTCGATCTGATGTTCGAGCTGGAACGCGTAGTGAGGACCCACCATCACGTCACCGAGACGACGCCCGGTCTTCGGGTCGTAGAGCGCCTCGGTGTCCGTGAGCCCGTGCGCCGACAGCTCGTCCTGCATCTTCTTCAGATAGTCGACCCCGCCCTGGAAGTTCTTCACCAGGTACGGCTTGCCGGTCTTCTCTGCGATCTTACCCGCTGCGGTCTCCAAGAGCTGCCCGGGATTCATGCGTCCCGGTACCGAGACCGGGTTGATGAGCATCTCGACTGGACGGCCCTTCTCGTCGTGCGGCATCTCCTTGTCGGGGATGATCTGCGTGACGATGCCCTTCGCGCTGTGACGCGTCGAAATCTTGGAACCGATCTGTGCGGGCTCCAGGGTCTTGAGGTGCACGACGATGTTCTTGCCCTGACGCTCCGCTCGTACCACTTCCGCTTCGTAATCCCCGTCCCAGACCATGGCGCCGTTGTTGAACTTGCTGCGAAGCCGCTTGCCGATCTTGAACTTCGCGCTGAGATCGGCAGTACCCGGAAGCTGCGTCTCGGTGAGCGCAAGCACGAGCGGATCACCCGGCTTCACTTTCTCTCCGGCGCGAATGATTCCGTCGTCTCCGATCTTGGCCACTCGATCCTTCGAGTAGATGGCGCCCTTGTCGATGAGGAACTGCCGCTTGCCGACCACTGTGGAGTCGGAGATCAGCATGGTCGGTTTGTACAGGTGGTCGGAGGCGAGACGACGGGCCGCGCTGTCGGAGATGACGATGCCGTCCTCGTGGTTGGAGCCGTTCGCGATGTAGGCGGTGCGCAGGTTTGCGCCGAGAGCCAGTACGCCGTCCCTCGTGTAGTTGTTGTCCGCGACGATCTGCTTGGACGTGACGGAATCGCCGGGCTTCACGAGCGGAGTGCTGTGGAGCTGACCCTTCAGATCGTTGGTGGGGTAGTGGTGGTAGAGATGGACGGAGTGATTCCCTCTGTCCTTGCCTCGGATGAGGATCTCGTCCGGCTTCACTGCGGTGACGATGCCATCGACGGGGGAACGATGGCTGAGGAACCCAGTACCGACGATCTGCTCGAAGCTCCTGCCGGCACCGGCCTCCACCTGTACGAGAGGAGCCTCGCGCCCGACGACACTGATCGCCTGTGCCATGTGACGAGCCGACATCGTAGAGCGGCCCGCGCTGTCGTTCTGCATGAACGGCACGAGGTTGGTCTCCACGGCGAATATCTGCGCCGCCGTAGGCATGACGTAGTCGGCGGACGACATCGGTAGATCGTCGACCATCTGACCGCGTCCGTTCGACATACGGACCGACTTGCCAAGCGGAACGGGAGTGCCCTTGTCCCACTTCACCTGATCGGGGAGCACGACGTTGCTGACCGCAGCCGTGGCGGCGTCGACATCCTCCATCTTCTTCGTTTTGGTGTTGTAGAGCCGCATGTGCGGCTTACGATCTTTCACCATGACGCCGAACGTCAGGTGCGTGTTCACGCCCGCATTCGACTCCGGGGTGAACACTGGGTCGAGGAAGCCGAGATGGCTGGGATCGAGGCTGGTGTTCGACTTCGAGAGCGCGTGAGGATTCTGAATACCGCCGGGGCCGGTGATCGTGACCATGCTGTGATCGGCGAGCATGGAGACCGGGTTCGTCTGCTTGCCGTTGGCGGACAGCGACGTGGTGAAGACGTGGTACAGCGGACGCTGAATGACGTCGGGCGCGAACACGTCGCGCAGCACGGTGGCATCGCCGGAGAGCAGGCGGCGCTGGGTCGTGGGCTTGCTGAGCGCGCGCTGCACGCGCATCTCGATGTCGTCCTTCGCCTTGGCGATACGATCCACGAACTGGTCCCGTGCCTGCCACAGCTCCTTGTACCGGAGACTGTCGATCGGGTCGGGGTCGCGACGCTTTGCCGCGACATCGAGCAGCTTCTTCGACGCCTCGAACAACACGTCGCCGTTCACGCGCTCCGACTTCACGCCGACGTTGGCCTCGGAAACGATCGGGTCGATGCGTGTACCTTCGAAGATGGCGCGGGCTTCCAGCGCCGGATCCGTACCGGCGGGAAGCGGCTCCTTGCGCCACGTCTCGTAGAACGACTTCAGGTCACGAGCGACGTTGGCCTTCTTCTTCGACGCCTCGAACGCATCCTTGCCCCACGACGCCTTCATCTGCTCCTCGGACACGCCGAGTGCGGTGAGCACGGAGAAGAGAGGGATCTTGCGAGAACCCAGCTTCATGTAGAGCTGATCGTCGTCGCTCTTCTGCACGTCGAAGCTGCGCCCCTTGGCGAGCTGGAACTGCGCCTCGAACTCGCCGGGCTTCTCCGTCGCTTTCACGTAGACGCCCGGGCGCAGTCGCCACTGATTCGTGATGAACTTCTCCTGCCCCGCGACGATGTAGGAGTAGTGACGCGTCAGCTTCGGGATCTTGGCGACCGGGTAGTCCTTCTTCGTGATCAGCGGCTTTCCGGTCGTGGTGTCGACGACGCTGAGCGTGCCGGTGACCGGCGCCGCCCACGTGCGTCCTTCCATCTTGTGCTTCTGCTGATCCTTGATGTCGTCGACCCCAAGGCGGTCGTCGACACGCAGGTCGTCGACCCGCACCTCGAAGCGCCCCGTCCGGTCCTTGACCGGAAAGGTCTGGGAGATCTGGGAGAGAAGCTGGGTCTTCAGCTCCTCGAACTGGTGGCGCGGGTCGGAGGTGAGCACACCGCAGTCTACTCGGCGCCGAAACAAAGGGTCAACGCGCGTGCGTACGCAGCTATCAGCAGGTGGAGGCAGAGATGCAAGATCCCAAGGAAACAAGCACCGAAGACAACGACAGCGACAGCCTCAGCGACTTCGAGAAGTCCCTGAACGATGCGCTGGAGCAGTCCACGGAGGAGAAGAACGAGGAACAGAGCTAGATGGGCCTGATCGATATCTTCTTCTGGTCCGCCCTCGCCGGGTTCGCACTCGGCGTGATCGATGCCATGACGTTCAGTCCCGCTTGGCGGTGGCTCTTCGGAGGAACATGAAAGACAAGGTAGAACGCGCTCAGATCGAGGAACCCGATAGCACAAGTACCGGGTTCGACGACATCACCGCACCCTGCGATGCCTGCGGCGAGGAGAACGTCGGCGTCGGCACGCCCGTCATGATGATCATCCCGGGCATGATCTTCAACAACATCGAGTACGACGTGCCGATGTTCGTCCCGGATCCCGACGTGAAGCTGCGCATCGTGCAGCTTCCGAACGGGCAGCTCGGGTTCGTCACCGACCACAACGTGACGAAGTACACGCACCAGGACTGCTACACGCGCCTCGTCGACGAGGTGGCGTACATGGACCCGGACGAAGACGAGAACGACGAAAACGAAGAGATCGAGGAGAGCGAAGAGGAATGACGTACTCATTCACACAGTCAGAGATCTTGGTCCGGCGTGAGCTGGAGATGCAGACCAACCTCATCAAGAAAGGGGTCCGTCATCCGCTGAACAACCCGCTGCTCCTCGGTCCTACCGGTATCGGCAAGACGGCGATCGCATCGCGTGCTTGTGATCTCTACGAGCTGCCACTGCTCGCCATCAACTGCGGCGAGAACAGCGACCCCACGGATGTGTCGGGCGTTCCGGTCCCCAGCATGGTTCGGCACTTCCTGCACAACGGCAGCAACAGCGAACGGGAGGGCGCGCGCGTGGCGTACATGGAGTGGGTGCTGAACCGCTACGCCGCCATGGCATGCGTGGAGCCCAGCTTCCTGTTCTTCGACGACCTCGACAAGGCCGACCCTTCGGTGCAGGGCGCGCTGCTCGGGGTCACAGCGAACCGTCAGTTCCGTGATCGCACGCTGCACCCCGGAACGCTCATCATGGGGGCCGGCAACCGTCTCGGCGATGACCAGCACGCGAACGAGATCAGCGAATCGCTCCGTACCCGGATGACCATCATCGAGATGATCCCGGACATCGGCAGCTTCGCGACGTATGGTCGAGCCAGCGGAGAGATCCACGACACGGTGCTGGGCTACCTGTTCTTCAAGCCCGCGCATCTCTTCGAGCACATGGACAACGTGCCGCGCTTCCCCACCCCTCGTGGGTGGTGGGAGGTGTCGCAGCAGTTCTTCGCCTACCCCAGCCCGAAGCAGGACGTCTTCAACAACAACACGCCCTCGAACTGGAAGGGCATCGTGGAGCGGAAGTGCGGCCAGGCAGTCAGCAATGACTTCTGGGCCTGGCACGAAGTCATCAGCGAGGTCAACGTCGATCAGATCCTCCTGAACGGTGACGTGCAGTTCGCGTCGAGCGGCGCGGAGCGTCGCATGAAGCAGTTCGCTGCGATCTACGCCGTGGCCGTGCGCCTGAACCAGAGCGGTGTGCAACCGCAGTACACCGGTCTGGAGAAGGCCGTCGCATCGCTCGATCCCGAGATGCGCGTGGCTCTCGTCGTCCAGCTCAAGATGAAGGTTCGGGTCGACATCGCCACGATGTTCCCGAAGACCGCCGACGTCATGATGTCCGATCTCGTGCAGATGGGAGACGGCGAGAGCACGCTCGTCGCCCCCAAGAAAGGAAGTACTCCATGATCGATGAGTCCAGCTTCAGAGATGCGGCCGCCCTGCTTCTGGTGAAGCGCGCGATCCGCGAGCTGATGATGGACTTCCCCCTCGGCGGCCTCTCCCTCATGGGGGAGGCCGTGCGAGTCGTGGAAGACGCCAGCATCGGCACGATGTGCACCGACGGACGAATGGTGTACGTGGCCCCGAACTGGGTGCTGAAGAACGCATCGTTCGGGACAAAGTTCGATCTTTTGCACGAGTGGCTCCACATCTTCTTCAACCACGTCGCACGTAAGGGCGATCGTGATGGAAAGGTGTGGAACGAAGCGTGCGACATGGTCGTGGTGCGAGAGTGTTGCACCATCTTCACGAGAAACGGCATCGTGGTGACTCCGCCTGCGGATGGCGTACAGCCGGCCGATTGGGCGAAGGACATGACAGCCGAGCAGATCTACGATCAGCTTGTCTTGAACAGCTCCTTGCGGCCTAGGCCCAAGGGCGGCGGCGAGACGCAGTCGGCCTCCGACTTCATCTACACCCCGCATCCGCAGGCCACAGAAGATCAGTTCAAGCGACAGTTCACCGAAGAGCTGGCCCAGGCCGCGATGATCCAGCAGCAGGTCAAGGGGAAGAGCGTGGAGGAGGTCTACGGCGACATCATCGGGAACCGTCTCGGCAACGTGCTTCGTACTCGCGTGCCGTGGTCGCGCCTGCTTCGAGGCGACCTGATCTCCGACATCGGTGCCGGCTTCCCCTCCTACACACGCCCGAACCGGAAGCACTACCCCGACATCATACTGCCCACCCGACGATCGAGGACGGAAAAGAAGCTCTTCATCGGAATCGACGTCTCGGGATCGGTGAGCCAATCCCTGTTTCAGGAGTTCAAGTCGAACGTACTGCCGGCGGCGCTGCGCGCGAAGAGCGTCGTAGTCGCGACGTTCGACGCCGCGGTACGAGAGGTCGTGCGAACGAGCAAGCCTCGCGAGGTGCTCAACCAGGTGAAGTTTCTCACCGGCGCGCACAGCTACACAAGCACGCGTGATCTGTTCAATCTGATCGAGAAGGAGAACCCTTCGGCCCTTACCATCTTCACCGACGGATTCATCGCAATCCCCCAGAAGCCCTTCCCGAAAACCCTCTGGGTGATCCCGCAGAATGGACAGCCACAACCCTGGGGGCGCAACTACATCATGGAGGTGTCGTGGTGAACGAACTGCTCGAAGCGGCGGCCAGACAGATCCTACGGGACCGCCTGTCCGCCGGGTACGCCGATCGAGCACTGCTGCTCGTGGCTGGGTACGAGACGGTCGAGCGCATGAACTTTCTAACGGAGCATCTAGACGCGCTCCAGAACAGGTCGATCACCTACGTGGAAGCCACTGCCTACGGGCTGTGCCCGGCCTGGGTGCAGAGAACGGGGTTTCGGCTCACCAACCCGTACCTCGACTCCGGCGACTACGGTTTGTCGGACCCGCTTCAGATCGCCGCCTTCTTCGCCTCGAACTCGATGATGCCGGAAGCGCAAGCGATGATGGTCGATCGACAGCGGCTGTTCGACTCGTACACCGCGGCTCGCGCTAGTAAAGTCTCCCCCGTGGTCAACGAAGGGATCTACGAAGTCGACTACTTCGAGAAGGTGGAACCGCGGGTGTTCTTCCGTACGTGGGTCTGTCCTCCGTTCGAAGACCTTGGACTGGTCCCAGTTCATCGAGATCCAGTGGGCCGCGGTCTCGACACCGTCTACTGCTCGGGCGGCCACACCAAGGCCTCGGTGGTCCACATGATGGAGCATCACTTGAATGGCGAGAACGTGTGGCTGTTCTCCGCGCTCTCTGGTCGCCTCGGGAATCGGTTCCACGAAGAGCTGAGCCAGCTCGCGTACAAGGAAGTGGTTCGACAAGGTCTCGGACCGACGGGGTCGATCAACTACACCGCCATCTGCCGCTTCCTACAGCTCTGCACGCAACCTCGTGCCCACGAAGTTATGAACGATCTGTCCGGAGTACGTAAGGCCGCGATCATTTCGCGATACGACGCCAACTCCGAGCAGTACGTGGAAGGACTTCGCGCCCTCTCCACACAGTTCACCGAAGCGAATCGACGAGAACTTCTTCGGTTCATGGCGAGGACGCCGAAGCTCGACGAGCTGAAGTCAGTCCGCACCTCCGGCATCATCAACATCCTAGACGAGATGCCGTGGGACCTCCTGGAGCCCATCGCCCGCGAACCCGGGCTTCGAGGCCTCTCGCTGCCCTTCGCCGAGCGCCTGGGCCCGCAGGTGCTCCACCGCTACCTCACCAACCACGACGCCCGCGTCACGCGAGCCCCAGACGCGCACCGCGAAGCCTCGCAGATGGCGCATCAAACGATCGTTGCCGGGAACCGCTCGATGGCGGACTGGGGCATCGTGATGAACAACCTCAGCTCATTCTACGCCGACTCCACGCGTATACGTGAAGGGATGAAGAAGCTCGTCCCCGATCCGTACATGGCTGCGTTGATGGTACTGCGCTGTTTCGCCGAAGGCTCACCGGACATCGATACGATCGTGAAGCATCATCCCGCATACGACAAAGTCCAGCGCCTCATCGAGGACTGGACTCCGCCGATCATCACGAGACTCTGGCTCTAGGCCGCGGCGCGTCGCGGCGGCAGAACTTCCGGCAACGGACGCATGTCGACCTCAGGCATGGGCGGGCCACCCGCCCCCTGTGCCTGGGGTCCACCGCCGATCGGCATCAGCTCCTGTGGCATCTGGATGCCCTGCTGCGCCAGCAGTTCCATCGCTTCCGGCGCCTTGGACTGAAGCTGCTCCAGGTAGATCTTCTGCTGCTCCGGAGGCATGGCCTTGACCTTGTTCGCCAAGGCGGCCGAGACCGCATCCATGGAGGCTCCGCTCTGCTGCGTACCAGCGCTCTGTCCTTGGATCTCGTCGAACGGCGTCTTCTTCGGCGCCATCTCTCGTGCGCCTGCCGTGGTCAGAGCTGCCTGGGCAGACGCCTGGTACTTCGCCATGACGAGCTGCGCCTCGCCCTGAGCTTCCGCTTCTGCGATCATCTTTTGCTTCAGGGCCTTCGCCTTGATGGCGCTCTCCTGCACCATCAGGTTGGCCTCGTCCTCGACCTTCAGGTCGGTGTAGCTGAGCAGCGTGGCATCGCTGATCTTGCCCATCTGGTTCAGGCTCAGCATCATGCCCTGGCGCTGGAGATCGTCCGCCATACGGAAGGGCTTGAAGCGCCCGTCCGGCACCGGCCAGCCGAGGTACGCACCCATGCGCTTCATCATCCAAGCGAGGAAGCGGGAGTGACCGTGCATGTTGGAAAGGAAGAAGTTCTCCAGCATGCGCAGGTTGACGCTGTTGCCGGCGTAGGTGCCGTCGCCAAAGACTAGATTGATCGGGAAGCCCATGCCCGCGACCATCAACTCGTTGAGCTGCTGGATCTCCGGCATCATGAGCAGCGCGCGCCCGTTCTCGCCGATGACCTGGTGGCCGAGAGGGAACGGCAGGATGCCGTAGTAGCTCGGATCCATGCGCTGACGCGCCAGCTCGCGGCGGATGTGGTCGCGCCAGTTCGAGAGGTCGACGGTGGTGAAGGGATCGGCGCCAGCGGTGGCCGGCTGCGGGAACAGGAAGATCTGTGGCACCAGGTGCGTCAACATGATCGCTTCCTGGGCCTTGCGCATGACCTGGGCGTAGAAGGCGTCCTTCAGCACCGGCATGAGCAGCGGCACGCCCCATCCACGGCTCATCGTGGAGAGGCTGGGGCGACGCATGTGGAAGACCTCGGACTTGTCGAAGACGAGCTGGCGCCGAGTCTTCACCGCCTCCAAGAAGATCTCCGGCGTCGTTGCCACGAGATCCTTGCGGCCCATCATGACCTGCGCGCGGAAGTCCGGGCTCAGGTCGAGGCCGTAGTCCATGCGGCCGGTGGCTTCGTTGTAGAAGATGTGCACGTACTCGGGGTTCCACCGGATCATCCCGATGTCCGAGTACTTCGGGTAGTAGTCGTCACGGCTCGTCGCGAAGTCGGTCTGGCCGCACTTCGAGCACTGGAGCCACCAACGGTTGTTGACGTAGCGCCACGCCGGGCGCGAGTTCAGGGCGTCGTGCTCCGCACCGCACAATGAGTTGCCGCAGATCAGCTTCTTCCGGAAGGGGAAGCTGGCCGACATGAAGGCGTTGCCGTACACGTAGTAGTCGAGATTGATCTCGAACTGGTGCACTCGATAGTTCATCACGCCGAGAAGGAGATCCTCCCAGCGATTGCGCACGCCTTCGTTCTCGTGCTGGATGATCAGGTCGGTGACCGGGTACTCGGACGCCTTCGTGATGACGGCGTTGATGATGCCGTGGGTCAGGTAGTAGAACCGGCAGAAGCCGAACAGCGCCTTGATCGAGGGCGGCGTGTACGTGCTTGCCTGATCGAAGAAGGGATTGGCGAACGGCTGATATCGACGACCGAGTACCTGGCCGCGATCGGCATTGCCGCCCACCGCACGGCCGCCACCCATGGCCGAACCTGCACCACTGAAAAACATCAGCCAGCCCTCCCGAGCGTGCGGCTTGCGATCGATTCGATGGCGGCACCACCCAAGGCTCCCGGGATCACCGGTACCCCAGCGGTCAGCGCTCCGCCTGCAACCTGAGCGCCGAGCCCCACAGCCTTCTGGCGCAACGAACGTCCGCCCTTGGCGCTTTCATCACCTCGAGCGAGGTCTGGGGCAGCCAAGGCCAGCGGCAGCCCTACGCCGAGCCCCAGGCCCGTCGCAGCGCCCCCGCTCAGCGCCTCCTGCCCCACGGCGTGTAGCGTCTCTCGGGGGCGGCTTGCGAGCCCGCGCGCGAGGCCGGGCAGGGACGTGACTCCCTGCTGCACCGCCTTCGGGCTCAGGCCGATACTCGCCGCCTCGTTCGCGTAGGCACCGGTGAGCCCGTGCGCCTGCCGCTTCGCGAAGTTGCCGAGAGTCTTCGTAGCCCGTGCCAGCAGTGAGCTGCTGCCCGCCCGCTTCTCGACCTCGGAGTAGAAGACTTCCAGCGCTTTCATTTTCCGCCGATCATCCTGAGCTGCTGGATCATCTGGGCCTTCACCGTCGCGGCGTAGGACCACTCGACCAACAGCCGGTATACCGCACTTCCGGCAGCGGTGTCAGGAAGGTTGCTCACCGCGTCCGCCAACGGCTTGTTGTGGCGAGCGTTCCAGAGATCCTGGGTCTGGGACTTCTCCGCCTCGAACTCGTACGGGACCTTGACGAGCGGTCCCTTCCCACAGGTGACGCAGGTGACGTCGTTGTCGTCTCGATGCAACGCGTTGCAGTGCTGACACTCGATCTTCGTTTCTTCCAGCTCACGCTGAGCGAAGTCGAGTGGCTGGGGGATGAAGGCGATCCCGTCGTTCTTAAACACTGCGGCGATGAACTTGTCGATCTCCCACGCCGTGGTGCGGGCGGGATCGACCAGTTTCATCATCGCGTAGCCGGCGACCAGATGCCCGATCTGCGGCTCTTCCAGATAGACGAAGTTCGGGCTTTCACCCGCGAGTGCTCGGCAGACCCAGTGGAACACTTCCCACTGACGCCACGGCGACGGTGAGGCGAGCAGCACTCTGCCGGCGAGAATCTTGTTCCACACGCTGTTGGACAGCGCCACGCCATCACGATCCAGCGTCAGCTTCAGAACGTCGGGATGCCACGCCAGGTACTCCTGCCCGTACTTGTCGAGGAGCAAGAGCATGAGTGCGATCGGATTCGCATTGGGATGACGCCAGATGCTCTTCGTGTTCGGTACGTACCCGGTAGTATCGATCGACGCTTCCGAGTTCAGGGCCGCCAGCTTCATCCCGTCCGCGATCGCCTGGCTGTGGTCGTCGATGGAATCGACGGCCCGTTGAGCCAGCATCTCGACGTCGACTGGATCAGCCTCGGGAGGTGTCTCCAGAACAGACGACACGGGCTCGGCCCCACCAGGAGGCCAAGCCCGAGTGCTGCCCTCTTCGAGCAGGACGTCCATCGATCAGACCGTCGTGTGTGCCGACAGGTAGACGAGAACGTAGCTGCGGATGCCGTCCGGCACCACCGAAGAGTCGGGGATGTAGCGGCCGAGCGGGCCCGCGTTCGACACCGTCGAGGGATCGACGGCACCCGCCGTCGGAACGGCCCAGATGCCCGACGACGGCGCCGAGGCCTCACGGATCACGCAGACCGCCTCGACGTCGCTGAGCGCGTCGATGTCGAGTCCCAGCTCCGTGTTGAGGATGCCGACGTCACACGTGCCGGTCGTACCGCCCTGCTCGCTGAACGCGAGGCTGACGACCTGCTTGACGAAGAACGACGTGTTGACGGTCGCGTTGCCGCCGGACGGGATCGCGATCGTTCCGGTACGGCGGACGTTGCGGGCGTCCAGGTACACGATCGTGAGGTTGCCGGCGAGCCAGCTCGCGTCGTTGTTGAAGACGAACGAGAGACGGCGCGCATGCTTGAGCACGCGGTTGCCGACACGCGTGCGGTTGAACACCGCGTTCGTGCCGAGGCTCTGCGCCGAGGCCGAAGAGACCAGCGACGCGATGCATGCGGTGTCCGCCGCGACGCCCAGCTCCAGGCTCGCCCCGGTGCCCGCCGCCGCCGGGAGATCGACCTCCGTGACGGTGGCGAAGTACTGCGTGCACGTCGTGGTGCCCTGACCGGCCGGCGCCACCACGGTCTCCGAGAGCGCCTTGCCGTCCACGTCCGTTCCCTTGAACGTGACGTTGCCGCCGAGGAAGTTCGCGGGCGTACCCGTGGAGTTGACGAAGATGGTCGGGCGCTTCGGCGTGTTGATCGTCGCGTTCTCCGTGCCGGGCGCGAGGATGCCATCGAAGTCGGCCGCGACGAGCACCGCGGGAGCGACCTGCGACGCGAACGCCTGCTTGATGCCGTCACGATCCACCACCGGCGTCTGCACGCGCGAGAAGTGCTTCGTGACGACACCGTCCTCCACCTTCGTGAAGGCCTGGTCGATCTGCGACCGAAGAAGCTCGATCTCGTTCGCCTGGCCGCCGGGGCCGGCGATGAGATGAGGACGCGCCGGAACGAAGGAACCGAATGCTTTGCTACCCATGATCTCTCCTCCTGGTTGTTCAGACTCGGAACGTGCCGGCGCTGCTGTCCGACGCGAGGCGCGAAAGTACCACCTTCTGTGGCGAGGGCATGGACTTGAAGGTTCCGATCGGATCCTTCTGGAACTCGTCGGCGAACTCCTGGCCGAACAGTTCGTCCAGCTTCAGCCCACGCTTCGAGAGCGCGCTGAGCTGGATCCCCGAGACGTAGTCGTTGCCCTCGCACCACGAGTAGGCGTCGTCCTCCGGCTTCTGGGCCGAGGCGAGCTTCGCGCTGCCGTAGACCGCGGCGTACGGATCCTTCAGACCGAGGCGTCCGTAGATCTCCGCCGCACCGGTCTGGCCGTCGACCTCTCGGAGCATGTCTGCCATGATCATCGGAGAGATCTCGGCCTTCTTCTCCAGAAGGACCTCGTACCCGGCGCTCCGGCCCGTGCCCTCGTACGCCGCGATGCGCGCGTGCAGCTCGCCCTCGATGAACGGACCGTAGCCCTCACCGAGGTAATCGAGCACACGACCGGCGGTCTTCACGCCCAGCTCCTGCGCGCGTTCTCCGACCGAGAAGGCGAACACCCGGCGTTCGATCGGCGCGATGTCCATGACGTGCTCGTCGAAGTACGCCATCGCCGTCTTGACCTGCTGCTCGGTGTCGATCGGATACCGATTGACGTGCGGCAACGCGAAGTTCGTGTGCGACGCCACCTTGCGCGTCGTCGGCGGCTCTGCGATCGAGAGGTCGCCGCAGTGCTGCCAGCCCACCGGGATCAGCTCTTCGGCGATCTTGGCGGCCGAGGTCTTCTGCGGAAGACCCAGACGCGACGGGTTGTTGCGCGTGGAGACGCTGCGAAGCGTCGACTGCGGCATGATGTCGGTGCCGTTGAGGTCTGCCTTCTTCGACACCTCGACGCCCTTGGCCTTGCCGGGGTTCCCGCCCGCCACCGGTTCGAGCTGATCCCGCTTCGAGAGCTGCTCGTCGAGCTTCCGGTGCGTCGCGTCGTGCTGCGAGAAGAGACCGAGGGGCCCGAAGATGTGCCCGGCCTCGGGGCCGTCACCCTTCTGCATCGCCTGATCTTCGTCGAGGCTGAGGTCGATGGTACGCCCGGCCGCGATCTTCGAACCCGAAGCCTGCGCCTGACGGAACGCGTCCATGTTCGCACGGCCCTGCATCGAACCCTCTCGCGCCTTCGACGCCATGTCCATGACGCCGAGCCCGACGTTGAGCGCGCTCAGCGGATTCAGCGCGATCTTGACGAGACCCTCGGGAGGATCCACCTCGTACCACGAGCAGCCGTTGATGAGGTTGCACGCCACCTTCTGCTGCGTCTCGTACGGCAGCAGGCGATGGGTCTCGTCGAAATAGATCAGCGAGAGGGAGAGGTTCTCCGCGCTGTCCATCGCGAACTTCCGCACCGTCTCGTCACCGCTCGTCGCGACGAGCGCGAACAGACGATCCGGGAGCGCATCACGCTGCTCCTCGTCGAGCGGACGGTAGCTCGCCAGCTTCTTCGGCAGGTCCACTCCCGAGGAAGCCAGCTTGTTGCGCAGCACGAGGCCCTTCGGGTCGTCGTGCAGGTCCAGAACGATCCCTGCGATTCGCATGCCAGAAGGGTACTCGGTAGCGGGGAAACTGGTCAAACCCATCCTATCAGCAGGTGGAGGTGTTGATGCAGACACAGACCGGCGACACGATGATCGGACCCGCAGGCAAGCCCAAGAACTGTCGAAGCTGGGCGGAGTACGAGGAGCCCAGGAAGAGCCAGCAGGGCATCCCGAACACGGCCAACCTGTGCAACGGCGGGTGGTACAAGAGCGAGTTCTACGAACCGTGCGCCTCGATTACGGAGTGCAAGACCGAGACGATGGCGGCGCAAGGGAAGCGATTCCTGCCGACGTACGGATCCCAGACGCATGCCCCGCGTCCGATGGGAAGTCAGCTTCTCGCGACGACCCCGAACCTGAGCGAGATGATCCGAGCTGATCGATGGAGCCCGATGCCGGCGACGATGCCGAAGTCGTACGTCGTGCAACCGGGACAACAGAACCAACAACAGCGCCCGATGCAGGGCGTGCCGACCCCCTTCATGGTGAACCAGGCGCTTCCGTATCCGGTGCAGCCACCGCCGGAGTGGCCGATCGCGATGCAGAGCGCGTACGTCGGCCCGTCTCCGGTGATGACCGGAGGCATCACGCCGACGTTCCTGCCCGCGCCCGGTGAGCATCCGTTCGCTCGCCTGGCACGCAACATGGCGAACGGCGTCGTCGGCGCCCTCGGCTGGCAGACGTTCGACCTCGCCCGCAGTATCGACATGTTCGGTCGAAGGAAGTGAACCCCTAGGGGCGGCTTCGGCCGCCCCACCCTACTATGCAACAGATCAAACGCGAACCTGGTGTCGGATATCTCGACTCGTGGCTCTGGCTGCCCCGCACGCACGTCAGCAAGATTCAGATCGAGTCGACCTTCACGTACATCGGCCGTGATCAGTGGCCGATCGAAGCGTGGCGAGAAGAGCCGCATCACTTCCGGGTGCCGCGGAACTTCCTGTCGCATGAAGCCCTACGAGCGATGCCGTACCCGTTCTACGACGCGCGGATCCGTTCGTTCCCAACGATCAACGTGAAGAGCCGCGCGATCATGGATGCGCGCGAGCCTGGCACGAACTACCAGAGCACCGGCTGTCAGCGGCTACTGGCAGCTCAGGATGGCATTCTTTGCTTGAAGTGCGGCGCGGGTAAGACCGTGGTCGCGCTTCACGCCGCCACACAACTCCGCGTACCGATCCTCATCGTGGTGAACGACGAGAGCCTCGCCGAGCAGTGGCTCGAAGAAATCGACGAGTGGCTCGACATCGATCTCGATGACGTCGGGATCCTCGGCGGACGAACCGCAAAGGGTAAGCGATTCGATTGGCGGAAGCCGATCTGCGTCGCCCAGGTTGCGACCCTGGCGAAGCGCGTGGACGAGAATCGCTTGCCGCCCGAGATGCTTCGCCACTTCGGGGTCGTCATCCCGGATGAGGCGCACATCATCGGCGCGCCGTACTTCAACAACGCACTCACTCCCTTCCATGGACGACGGTGGGGGCTCACGGCGACGCCAACGCGCGAGGACGGCTTCGACTCGCTGCTCCAGTGGACGCTCGGCAACGTCGTCTACAGCTACCTCACGCCAGATCTCATCCCAGATGTGTGGTTCCGTCAGTTGCCGACGACGCTGAACCTCGACGACAAGATCTGCTACAAAGCGACGCACGGCAAGGGCGGTGACTTCCACCACGGCATGACCTACGGGTACTTCGCTCGATCCAACAAGGACAACCGGACCGACCGGATCGAGAAGGAGATCAGAAACGCTCTCGCCACAGACCGCCAGGTGCTCGTCCTCACACACAGCAAGGAGATGACCGAGATCCTCGGCGGTCGATTCCCCGGCAGTGGAGTGGTGAACGGGGCCGTTCGCGGAAAGGAACGCAGACGGCGTATCAGAGAGTGCAACCCGGTCATCGCTGTGATGACGCTGGGCAAGCAGGCGCTGAACAAGCCCGCCCTCGACACTCTCTTCATCGTGGAGCCGTTCGCGAAGGCGGGCGTGCTCCAACAGACCATGGGCCGCGTCCTTCGCCGCTTCAGCGGAAAGAAGAAGCCTGTTGTGATCTTCTTCGAGGACGTGTACATCGAAGAACTCAAAGGACTGTGCGGGAAGCTTCGGCTACTGCTCAGCAAGTGGCCCTTGGAAAAGGGCGGTAAGATCGCGTTCAAGATACTGAAGGTGTGAAGCATGGGTACGAAGATCAAGGCCAAGAACAACACGTACGACATCTCGCAGGAGGTCCCCGAGGGCGCACGCGACTGGCTCAAGCGGCTCTATCTCGTCGCGACGGCCCAGCACCGTCTCGTCGGTATCATCGAGGACGAGACCCCGGAGGAGACGATCAAGGTTCGCTCGCTGACGATGTACGGGGCGCTGATGTACATCTGCAACCTGTCCTTCCAGCCGATGATCCGAACCGACGACACGGGCCGGCCGGTCAACAAGGAGGGCAAGCCCCTCGTCGGGAACGAAGCGCCCGAGATCATCGGAGTTCGGGGCGGCGCGCAGATCCAGCTCCTGACGAAGTACGACATCATGTTCACGCCGGCCATTCGGCTCACGGATGTGCAGTACGTGATCAGCATCAGCGACATGGAGCCGGATCAGGCGAAGTTCTTCGTCGACGAGTTCCTGCGCGTCTACGACCCGCCGCGCATCATCCGCTGAGGAGCCATGGACGCGCAAAAGTCTCTGCGCGTCCTTCGCGACAAGTGGGCAGGCTGCACCAAGTGCGGCCTCGCCCAACTTCGCGGAGGCGCTCCCGTGATCTTCGGCGCCGGTCACTTCAGGTCTGACTTCCTCCTGATCGTCGACGCTCCCACCAGTGAAGACCTCTCCGACGGGGTCCTGCTCAGCGGAGAGCCGGGACAGCTCGTGGAAGACATGCTGACCCAGGCAGGCATCGACCCAGCCAAGAACGTGTTCCGCACCGCGCTGGTGGGCTGCCGGCCCTTCGTCGTGTTGCCGGCGACCGACGATACGCCCGAACGACAACAAGACCGCCACCCCGACAAGACCGAGATCGAGACGTGTTCGCCTCGGTTGATGGAGTCGATCTATCTCGTCGACCCCCGCGTCATCATCACCATGGGTGACGAGGCGTGGAAGTCGATCGTCCCCCCGAAGAACCGCAACAAGAAGAACACCATCGCCCAAGCTGCTGGCGAGTTGTTCGAGATCAGCCTGCCAGGCCGTACCCGTAGCATCACCTACCCGGTGCTGGCGACCCTGTCTCCTGCCCAGATCGTCGCCAACCCCAGCCAGGCGGCTCACGGTCCCATCACCACCACGATCGAGGCGTTCATGCGTATCCGCCTCTATGTCGAAACTCTGAAGAAGGACGAGTGAGATGAGCAATCCCCCGATCCAAGCCATCGCCGCCAAGGCGAAGTTCGAGGCCGCCCGGGCCGCACTGGAGGCGTTCAACAACGAGAACGCGAAGCTGATCGAAGAGCGTGCACTCCTCGTCGCCGCGTACAACGATGCGCTCGCCGCGGTGAAGACGGAGTACAAGAAGTCGCACACCGAGATCGGTAAGACCTGGGGCGAGTTCAAGGCCGTGCCCAAGGTCGAAGTCGACGCTGCTCGGCTCTTGAAGCTGATGCCCAACGCCGAAGGCCTGGTGAGGATCGAGTACAAGATCATCGCCGAAGAGTGGAAGAAGGCCATCGGTGCCGGCCTGATTCCCGACGAGGTTCAGTCTCAGGTAGTGATGGAGGGCACGCCAGCCATCTACGGCCCGAAGGAGGCGTGATGGACCTGATCCTGGAGGGCACCGTCGAGCTGTTCGACGCCGACGGTGTCCTCATCGAGAAGGTGAACGAGCAGATCGCATCGAAAAAGGTGAAGAACATCATGAGGCAGAACGATCACATGAAGGCGCTCCTCGGTGACGGCAACGCGCGCGTCACTGTTGGAGTCGACGAGGCAATGGGTGGCCCGTACGGCTACAGCAGCGTGAAGGTGCGCGTCAGCGTCACGCTGAGCTGCGACCAGAACGCGGAGTCGGTCACGAAGGCGCAGCAGATCTGCTTCGACCAGTGCACGAACTTCGTCGAGGACAACATCAGCGTTGCCCACACCATGCTCTGCGCGCACCTCAAGGCGAACTACGTCAAGGAGGCGTGATGGCGAACTCAGGCTTTCGTGGGTCGTCGATCAACATCGCAGAGTTCAGCGTCAAGGGCACCGGCACGGGATCTGTCGTGAAGTTCCGTGTCCTCTTCGCTGATCCCGAGAGCCACATGGTGCACGCCCAGACTACACACGAGGTGGAGATCGGAGAGGAGTCACCTCTCTACGAGCCCGCGAAGGCCATGCTGGCCGGGCTCAAGGCGATGGCCGAAGGCATCCACTTCCAGAACACCGAAGCTACCCCCACCGTGGAGAAGATGCGTGGAATCGTCGAGGCTGCATCTGATTCCTCTGAAGACCCTGGCCGATCAGGTTGAAGCGTTCGCCGCACAATGCCTACCGGACTTCGTCTACACGGAGTCCGAGACCCGAGAGCTGAAGTTCATCGAGACCGATCTCAGTAACTACCTCGGCGGTAGAATCGACGAGATCGCAACCATCTCGATGAAGGAGGGCGACACCGTCTACCGCTACGCCTTCACGAAGTGGAGCCGCGGCCAGCTCCTCAACCACCTGGGTACGCGCGAGAAGTGGTTCAACACTGTGACGCGCGTGCAAGAAGTAGACGAGCTGAACAAGCGCTCGCACGCGTTGAGGAACTTCCGTCTCCGCACGATGAAGAGCTACGACAGCGACGAACTGCGTCTGATCCGCGGCATCGTCTCTCGTCAGTACTCCGACATCCCGGACACCTCGATCATGACGGCACTCACCGAAGTGATGCCCGAGGGGTTCGTCGTCCGGCGATTCTCCGGCAAGACCGACCGTGCGTTCTACGCCGCGGCCGTCACCGGAGAGAAGGTCTCGATCCCGAACACGTCCTTCGAGGGACATCCTGGGGTCGTGGTGAGAAACAGCGAGGTCGGATACACCGCGCTCACTCTCACCCCCATGATCTTCATGCCTGCGTACGGTTTGCACGGAACGTTCCTCGTGCTCAAGAAGAAGTGCACGTTGAAGCGGATCCATCGTGGCGCGCTGAAGGACCTCTCCGAGAAGTTCCAGGAAGCGCTGGACAAGGCGAAGATCGTGTGGGGTCCGCTGAACGACAAGCTGCGCAAGCTCGGTCAGATCGCCTATCTGACGGAGGACGATGCAGTCGAGAAGATGACCGCGATGCTCGACAGCGTTCGAGCGGACGGCCTCTTCATCGACGGCTCCGCGCGCACATATCGCTCGAAGCAGCACGTCGTACACCACGCCCTGCACGTCTTCGAGGCCATCCTGGGCAACGTGGCAGGTGACGACCAGGACGGCGCCTACACGAACGCGGAGATGGCTGGAGCTGTTCTTCTCAACCTCATCGAGTAGTCCCGGGCGGGGACGCACACCCCAACAGGTGGTGCGTTGATTCCGCCAGAAAGTATCGATACAACGGTCGGTCCCGACATGGTCAACATCGAACTGCGCCTGTTCGCGAAGATGCTCCAGATCGGAGACTTCTCTCCGATCCAAACCGGGGACATCTCAGCCGAGACGTGTGCCACTGAGCAAGGGCTCATCGTCTTCAACTTCATCACCGGGTACAGAGACGCAACGGACGGCATGGCGAGGTACCCCTCGCTCTCTGTCGTCCGATCGCGCTTCGCCAACTCCATGATCGAACTCCCGGACCCGGATCCGGGGGACACGATGGAGGCGCTGGTCTACGAAGCGCAGACCTCACGCATGCGAGGCCGCGTCCAAGAGATGGCGGTCGAGCTGGACACGCTCGCGAAGAGTGCAGACGACCTCTTCGCCGGCCTCGCCAAGAAGCAGGTCGAGATCCGGAAGATGACGGATAAGCTTCAGCGGTCGAAGCACGTCAGTCTCGCTTCCGGATTCGAGCAGGTGATCGCCGACTACGACAACGGCACCATCGTCACCGAGGGCATTCCCTGGATGTGGCCGTCGATGCAGAAGGCAACGCGCGGCATGCAGAAGGGGGACTTCATCATCGTGGCCGGCCGACCAAAGGCGAAGAAGAGCTTCACCGCCTTTGCTGCGGGCGTCTGGCCGGTGAAGCATCACCACCAGCGTCTGCTGATCTTCACGCCGGAGATGAAGCGTAAGATGGTGCTGCTGCGCGCCATCGCATCGTTCTGCGAGCTTCGGTACACCGAGTTCAAGAACTCGGGGCTGGACGAGGCCGAGACGCTTCGGCTGCTCGAAGCGGCTCGTACGTACGGCCAACTCCCGAGCGAGGACTCGGCCGAGTACTCGTTCAGGATGCGCTCCAGGATTCCCGATCTACCGGTGTGGGCCATGCCCAGCGTCGACATCGTGGAGTCAACCGGCCGTTCCATCTCGTGGATGGAATCGCAGATCGAGCTGTACAAGCCGGACATCGTGATCGCGGACTCGTTCTATCGGCAGGTCGCGGATGGGCAGAAGCGCAACGACGTCGACCACAAGGTCATGACGATGCTCTCCCGTAACCTGAAAGATCTGGCGATGACCACGAATGTCGTCATGATCGGCACGCACCAGCTCAACCGCGAAGCCGACAGCAAGGTCGGGTCGCTGTCGAATCTGGGCTACTCGGATGCCTTCGGTCAGGACATGGACCTGGGCTTCCGCGTCATCAGCGGTAAGATCGAGGGCAAGGATGTCTCCGCCATCGTCGTGCTCGGAGGCCGAGAGGTGCCCTTCGAGGGCATTCTCATCAACAGCGTGGTGTGTTCCGACTTCTCGGAAATCGCCCCGATCACGAGCCGTAAGACGGTAGAGAACCTCCTGAAGCAGGAGGACGCCGAGGACGCAAAGGAAGAGGCCGCAGAGGCCAAGACCAAGGCGCGGAACCTCGGGCACAAAACCCGAAAGGGGCTGACCTCAGCGGCGAAGAAGGCTGAAGCTGAGATGCAGAAGAACTTCGGCGGCGGGATCGAAGAGGTCGACGACGCCGATGATGACGACAACGAACCCGAGTCTCACAACGAAGCTGCGGCATGAGAGATCTTGCTACGGCGCTCTTCTCCCTCGCGCCGAAACTCCAAGACACGGCCCGCCGTGGACGGGACGCTGTGATGATCCAGTGCCCGTTCCACGGCGGTGGTGAGGAAAAGACCCCGTCGTGCTCGGTCTCTCTGGAATCTCCGGTGTTCTTCTGCCACGCGTGCCAAGAGAGCGGCCACATTTCGCGGCTGCTGCGAACGTTCGGGCTGGGCAATGACGGCGTCCAGGCCGTGCTCCAGTCCACTGGCCTCGACAAGCCCTACACCGTGCAGTCTCGCCGAGGGAGGCTGGCTGCGAGGGTGGGATCGCACATCAATGCACTCCGAGGCCCGTTCATCCTCGACGAGGATCTCCTCGACGACTATCGCCATGCTCCGCGAGCCCTGATGCGCTCGGGGTTCGAGAAGCAGACGCTGCGCCACTTCGAGGTCGGTTACGACAGCACGAACATGCGCATCACGTTCCCGCTGCGGAACATCTACGGAGAGCTGGTCGGTATCTCAGGCAGAGCGCTGCTCGACATCCAGGAGCAGAAGTACCGCATCTACGATCAGGAGCTGAAACGCCGAACCGGCTTTCGGGTTCCCGACGAGTACACGATGGAAGACGTGAAGGACTCGATCATGTGGCATGCCCACGTGGTCCGGCCCTTCTTCTACAGCTCTGAACCCCAGGACGAATCGCTCGTCCTCACGGAGGGATTCAAGGCGTGCATGTGGGTGTGGCAGTCCGGCTGGAGGAGCGTCGTCGCGCTCATCGGCATGTACATGTCCGACATGCATACGGAAATCTTGGCTTCTTCGGTCCAGGACGTCGTGCTGTTCCTCGACAACAACGAGGCCGGCTGGCGTGGTACGGTCCGAGCCGGTCGGCTGCTTTCGAGACTTGGGATCGTAGTTCGCGTCGCGAAGTACCCCGACGATCGGCAGCAACCCGACGCCCTATCCTCTGAAGAAACTACTCTGGCGATCGCACAATCTGAACCCTATCTACTCTGGAGACAACAACATGTCGGACTCGTTCTTGAAGACGCGCGCTCTTTCCGCTCCCAGCTTCGGTGATCAGGGCCGAAAGCGAATGGAACAGGGTCGCCGAAGTGGCGGCAACCGTCAGTTCCCCGCCGGTCAGTTCGATCGGTTCTTCCCCGGTGAGACGCCCATCTGGATCAACGTCTCGCCCTACTCCCTGTACCTCCAGAAGATCTACGACCGCAACGAGAAGCAGGTCGTGGACACCGAGACCACGTGGTACGAGTCGCGCAAGCACTACGTGCCCCGCAACAAGGGCCGCAAGGACAACAAGGGCAAGCGGATCGACACCGACTTCCTCTGCTCGTGCGGCCCGTTCCGTACCGATCCGTGCTGGGGCTGCTCCGTCCGAGCCAATCACTTCGCGATGCTCGACGCCGTCGAGGCGGAGAAGGGCGTGCGGCCGGACAAGGAGTCGCCGGTCGGCTGGTCGTCGCAGTTCTCGCTCGCCATCACCATCATGGAGAAGATCTACGAGGTGCCGGCGCGGAACAATGACGGCAGCATCCGCAAGGCGAAGAGCAGCGGCCAGATCATCTACAACTACGTGCCGCACCCGCTCGCGATGGTGAAGCACGAGGGAGAAGATCTCAACCAGTTCAAGCACAAGTTCGGGCATCGCGTGCACTGGACGATGGGCACCGAGCATCTCGATCAGCTCATCAGCTACGACGCCAAGCTGAAGAACTCGTGCAAGCACTGCGCGTCGAACCTCTTCTGCGCGAAGATGATCTGCCCGGGCTGCGAAACCGGGACCGACATCGAGATGGTCTCCGACGCCGACGGAAGCCTCAGCATGGCCCGCAAGATCGCGCGCACGTGCACCTCCTGCGGCGAGAAGGGACCGTTCGTCCCGTACCTCGTCTGCGGGGAGTGCCAGCGTGAGGGCATCGGCGACGCCATCGAGGGCCGCCTCACCACGTTCGACCTCCGCCTCAAGCGCGAGAAGATCGGCGACACCAACAAGAGCAACCTCGTCGTCGTCGCGATCCGCATGCCGGGCGTGAAGAACAACCTGGAGGACCACAAGAAGGTGATGGAGATGATCGAGAACCCGCTCGACCTCGCTTCCATCTTCGCGCCCACGGGCCTCGATCGTCAGAAGTTCATCCTCGGGGAAGAGCTGACGAGGGGCCTGTCCCCGAAGCCGCCGAAGAAGGAAGCCTCGGCGGCCGACGAAGAGACCGAGTCGTACGCCCAGGACCAGGGCACCAACGACGAAGTCACCTGGTAAGCCATGCCGAGACTGCGTCTACTGCCGCCCGTGACGGTGGCCGAGACGCCGGAACAGGCCGCCCCGATCATCCAGTATCTGATGAACCGGGGCGGCCCGGTCGCCATCGACACAGAGACCACCGGCCTCGACGTGATGAGGTCGCGCGTTCTCTTCTGGTCGATGGCGACCGAGGACCGGCGCTACTTCTTCCCCGCCAACATCCTGGGGTTCTTCGACCCCCTGTTCCTGAACTCGAAGATCCGCTGGTACCTGGCGAACGCCAAGTACGACACCCACCTCCTCGCCAACGCCGGTTACTCACTGGCGGGCGAGACCTGGGACATCATCGACATGGATGCGATGGAGGACGACACGCGCGATCACGGTCTGAAAGACCAAGCGCAGTTCGCCTACGACGCTCGATGGGGTGATTTCAAGGAGCTGTTCTTGGATCCGCACATGGTCTCGGAAGAGCTGGGGCTCGACAAGGTCACGTTCGCGCGATTCAAGCAGCTCGACGTCGGCAAGAAGCTGCTGTTCGTCTACGACGAGCGGCCCGACATCGTAGAGAACTACGCCACCTGCGACTCGTACTTCACGTACATGCGGGCCACAGATCTGGCTAAGAACCTCTCGAACGTCGAGCTGCCAACCACGATGGTACGCGGCTTCCACACGCTCCTCGACTACTACAAGACGATCGAGGTTCCACTCACCAAGGTGCTGTGGAAGATGGAGCGTGCGGGCTTCCTCGTCGATGTCGACTACGTCAAGTCGATCGACGGTCCAATGCGGGACGGTATCGCGGCAGCGACGAAGAAGCTGTTCGACATCATGGGCTACGCGTTCAACCCCGGCGAGGCCGACGAGAACGACTTCAACCCAAAGTCGAACGAGGACATCCGCGAGATCTTGTACGGCAAGGACCACTTCGGTCTCAAGCCGATCAAGTTCACTGCCGGCGGCAAGAGTGGCGAGCCGACTCCGGCAACGGACGAGAAGACGCTCAACATCCTCAAGCTGCGCTGCCAGGTGGACTCACGGGAGTGGCAGTTCATCGACACCAAGCTCGCGCTGGCGAAGCTCCAGAAGCTTCACGGCACGTACGTCAAGGACATCATCGGCGACACCTCGTTGCCCGATAGCATGCGGAAGAAGCTGGGACCGGATGGCCGCATCCACTGCCGTTTGAACCAGAGCGGAGCGCGCACCTCGCGCCTCTCCTCCTCTGGCCCGAACATGCAGAACATCCCGACCCGCAACGATCCGTACAAGATCCGCGGCTGCTTCATCGCCGACCCCGGCTACGACCTCATCGACTTCGACTACCCTCAGATCGAGTTCCGCATCGCGGCAGCTCTATCTGGGGAAGAAGGGATGATGGAGGCCATCCGGAACGGCTGGGACATCCACTCCGCGAACGCCGCAGCGATGTACAAGTCGGACCCCAAGGTCTCGTACGAAGGCATCATGGCGGCGATCGCTCGTAAGGACGCCGGCAAGACCGACAAGACGATCAAGCTGACGGCCGACGAGTACTACCTGCTGAAGAAGCGCGACGGCGCAAAGACCTCTGGTCTCGGCGCGCTCTACGGCGAGGGCCCCACGAAGATGTCTCAAGATCTGAAGTGTTCCAAAGAGGACGCGATGGATCTGATCGAGACCTTCTTCAACACGAACAAACGCATCAAGGCCGAAATCGACCGGATGCACGAGTTCGCACACAACCACGAGTTCACCTACACGATGCTGGGCCGCATGCGCCGGCTGCACCGCATCAACAACAACTACAACCAGGGTCTCGCGCGCGCAGAGGAGCGCCAGGCCTACAACACGCTCATCCAGGGCTCCGGCTCCGAGATGATGAAGCTCGCGATGCTCCAGATCTCGCACGACGAGGAGTTCAACGAGCTGGGCGGCATCCTCATCCTCACGGTTCACGACGAACTGATTGCGCGCGCCCCGAAGGCGTCGAGCAAGCGGTGCGCCGAAATCATGAAGGCGAAGATGGGCGACCCGTACAACTGGGGGCCGATCCGGCTGAAGTATCCCGTGCCGGTCGATCCTGACGGTGCAGTGGGGTACCGATGGACGGACGTGAAGTGATGCAACTGCTCCAAGCTCGCGGCTGGTACGGAGTCTTCCTCTCCTCCGTGCCGAAACAGATCGACTCGTCAGAGGACGGCGGCCTACTGGAGACCTTCACGGTCTCGGTGAGGCTCCGTCCTCTGGTCGGGTGGATGTCCGCAGAAGGAGGCTTCCAAGGCCTCTACTACCACGAGGGGCGCGGCGCGTTGTACTCGCACGCAAAGATCGTAGAAGAGTTTCCCGGCATGTTCGCCGGAGACATCTGCGTCGATGAGGTGCGCACGATCCAGGCCATCCTCCAACAACGAGTCGTGGAGAAGGTTCGTGCCTACCTCCAGGGCATCGAGAAGCGGGGGATGATCAGGCTCGACCTGTCTGAAGAAACAAAGATCCTTCGCGAGAAGGGCCGACTCCCCATCCCACGACCGATCGAGTAGGAGAGAACATGGCGACGAAGGCACAGATGAAGAAGGCCGCGGCAGCGAAGCCGGCCAAAAAGACCAAGACCAAGGCAGACGCCGAGGAGAAGGTCTCGAAGAAGAAGGACAAGGTCGTGCTGGGCTCGGATGCCAGCATCGACGACATCATCGATTCGATCAACGACGAGCTGGGCTCGGACGTCATCCGGCGCGCGGAGAAGATGAGCACGACGTACCTACTGCGTCGGCCCACCGGCATCACCACCCTCGACTGCGAGCTGGCCGGAGGGTTTCCCGCCAGCGCCACCACCGTCTTCGTCGGGCCTGATGGCTCGGGCAAGGACTACCTCATCTGGAGAACGTGCGCCGAGGTCCAGAAGATCTACGGTGACGACTTCTGCATGGCGGCGTTCTTCACCGAGTTCAAGGCCGACAAGCCCTTCATGAGGAACCTGTGCGGCCTGGAAATCGCGATGTCCGACGAGGAGATCGAAGAGTACAACCAGGCCCGGGACAAGATCGGACAGCCGCGGCTCACCGACGATGAAGTTGCGACTTACCAGACGCAGACCGGTCGGATCCTCATCATGGACGGCGTCACGGCGGAGAAGGGCTTCGATGCCGTCATCAAGCTCGTCGCCGCGAACAAGTGCCAGATCGTCGTCATCAACAGCATCGGCTCGCTTCAGACCGAAGCGAAGGAGGCGCTGGACAGCTTCGAGGAGTTCGCCCGCCAGGCGAGCGAGGCGACGCTGATCAACAGCTTCATCCCGAAGCTCGCGATGACGATGAACAACGACCGGAACGGCCGGAACGAGACCGCCCTCTTCATCGTCAACCAGATGCGTTCGAAGCGGGACGCTGCTCCGGTGCGCGGCCGCCCGGTGACGGAGCGCGACAAGTACGAGCCCGGCTCGAAGTCGTGGGCACTGAAGCACGGCAAGGCGATCGAGCTGTCTCTGCACAAGGGCCCGAAGCACATGGACGCCGTCACCGACTTGGTGGCGGGCCGCGTGGTTCGCTGGTCCGTGGACAAGGGCAAGCTCGGCACTCACGACGGCCTGACCGGCGAGTACAACTTCTTCTACGACGGCGGAGTCGACGTGGTCGAAGATCTCATCATCGCCTGCCGGAAGTACGGCATCATCGAGGGCACGAGCTGGATCACCTACGAGCACGAGGAGTGGGGCTTCAAGGTGAACGGCAAGGACGCGCTGCGGATGAAGATCCAAGAGAACCCCGACCTCTACGACCACCTGCGGCTGGAATGCTTCCGGCGCGCCGAGGTCATCTACCGCTGGCGCTGACTATCAGATGGCGGTCCTGGGGTTGCCCGGGACCGCCCGGGAGATCCCATGACCGAGCAGAAGAAGAGACAACGTCGAGCCGCGCGCGAGGAGAGGAAGATCGCTTCCGACATCGGAGGACGGCGCGTGTTCATGTCGGGCGCAGGCCCGGACAAGGGCGACGTGAAGTCGGACCTGCTGAGGATCGAGGCGAAGACCACCGCCAACTCCTCGTTCACGTTCAACAGCGCCGACTGGAGCGACATCGTCCACTCCTCCGACAACAGCGGCAAGACGCCGGTGTTCGTGATCAAGCTGGCGCTCAAGGCATTTCCGTTCTCGGTGGCCATCCTGCCGCGAACGTTCTGGCTGGAGATGGAGCCCGCAGGGCGAGCGATCCCGATGTTCGGGGAGGCGGCGCGGAGCATCGTCATCAACCGCGACTGGGCCAAGTCCTGTCCAAAGGACCTGGCGGGCCATCCATTCCGTCAGATTCAGATCGACGTGCAGCACTGCGCTTCCGCGCTCATGGCGAGGAAGAAGGGCGATCTCGTCATCATCGAGTACTCCAGGTTCATCGAACTGCTACGCACCGCGGGGCTCGATGCCTCCTCGTAGCGCTACCAGCATCCTGGACGTGCCGAGCTTGTCGATCGCCGACGTGTTCGACATCGACGGCACGTACCAAGAACTGATCAGCACCATCCCGCGTGACAACCGCCAGGGCGTCTTCCACCCCTCGGGAGTGGGGCGCTGCGGCCGGGCGAACGTCTACGAGTATCGCGGAGAGCCCTGCCACCCCTTCACCACGCCGGACTCCATCGAGTACTTCGATCTCGGGCACGCCATCCACGAGCTGGTGGGTAAGCGTCTGGGTGATCTCTCCCGCATTCTGAGCCCGAAGAACATCGGCTACAGCTTCAGGCGTGAGGTCCCCTTCGATCCTGCGTGGGACAAGCTCTTCGTCGACCTCGGCATCGCCGGCACCACTGACGGGTTGCTGGAGTTCTGGGCCGATGACTGGCGGCAGCGCTCGATACTGGAGATCAAGTCGGCGAACAAGGACGGGTTCGACACCCTGTCCAAGCCGAAGCTCGAACACGTGATGCAGGCCCACATCTACGCGTACCGCTTCGACTGCCCGATCATGTACATCTGGTACTACGGCAAGAACAACTCCCAGCGCAAGATCTATCCAGTGCTGTTCGACCATGCCATCATGGCCGCGGCATTGGCGAAGTTCGAGGGATGGCTCCAGCACTTCGAGGCTGGCACGCTGCCTCCGCGCGAGGAGGACTACTACAAGTGCCCGCGGTGTGAATACCGCGGCTCGTGCCAACCCGGAGTGCTCTACAAGATCCAGAACAAGAACAACGAGAAGAAGGCCACAAACCTTCGACAGCGCGGGAGGCTCTAGTGCCGAAGATCGATCTAGGAAAAGCACCGGTCTTGTCGAGCGACGAAAGGGAGCAGTACAAGAACGCCCAAGAGATCATCGACGAGGTCGAGGCCCAGGTGGAAGCCAAGGGCCTGACGAAGTTCCCACGGCCCACAGGCGAGCCAGCGGACCTCACTCAGATCGACGTCACCTCGATGTCGAACAACGAGCTGGGGCAGCACTTCATCCGCTACACCGCGTACGCCCAGTACGTCTTCGGGGACCTCGCGAACATCGAAGCGGCGTACAAGGTCGGCGCAGCTTCGCTAAAGCTGATCGAAGCGAACCTGAAGTCGAAGCTCTTCGCGAAGGACATCCCGAAGGTCGAGATCCCGGCCCTGGTCCGAGAGGACCCGGTTCGCGTGGAGTACGAGCTGGAGCTGCTTCGTCTCTTCGCGATGAAGGAGATCTTGGAGGCTCGCTACAAGGCGTATCAGCGCAGTGCCGACGCGCTTTCTCGCATCATCGAGCTGCGCAAGCTCGACTTCGACCAGTCGATGCGGGACGCCAACATCGCGAACCACCGCAAGCGACCGACCAGGCCCTCCGCCGGGGACTTCAGCCGTGGCGGTTCTTAGGCGGAACGAGATCGACGAGGAGTTGCGGCGGATCGAAGATCACGACGCCCAGAAGATTCTGGTGGTCGAGAACTGGGTCCGTCTTCGTGACCCTCGTCCGATCAGCGTGAACGCGGCGTACACCCGAGCGCGCGGCATGGTCTTCCTGTCCAAGGAGGGCAAGGTCTTCGAGGATGCGCTTCGGGCCGAAGTCTCGCAAACCCTGATGCACAGCCAGGTGCCGTGGGGACAGGTGGTCGACCTCGTCTATAAGCAAGGGGGGAGTCTAGCCCTAGAGATCTGGCTGTACACCGACATGCTCAACGGAGCGTGGAAGGTGGGCGGCGGCACGACCTCAGGAGGCAAGACGGGAAAGCCACAGCCTCGTTCCCCCTACAAGAAGATGGACGCCAGCAACTACATCAAGCTGATCGAAGACGCAGTGGTGAAGGGAAGCGGTGTCGACGATTCCGCCAACCTCGACGTCACCATCTGCAAACGCCACGACCCGGTTGACCCTCGGATCGTAATCCGGTATCGAGGCTTCGAATGAGCAAGCCCACCGAGCTGATCACCCTCAACAAGGACACGACCGAAGACCCCCGGTTCGCGGTCTGTTACGCCCGGGGCTCCGTGTTCCGCCCCGAGGGTCACTTCTTCCGTGTCGAGAAGGGCAAGCGGAGCGTTGTGCTTCGCGCCCTCTGTGCATCCCTGTACTTCGGCCGTAAGTGCGAGATCTGCCCGAACAGCCGGTTCAAGATGCGCTTCCGCGCGGGAGGCCCTGATGCAGGATCTCCTTGACTCTCTGAACGTCAGCGAGCTAGTGCTGATGGCCCAAGAGACGAACCCCAGTGCTCACCGCGGCCTACCGCGCGAGACCCTGATCCGCCTCGCCCTCGGCGAGGATGTGGATCTTCCCCAACGAAGAGTAGATAAGACGCGTCTGCTGGTGATGCAGTGGATCGACGCGAACTTCAAGCAGGTGTCCCCCATCGTCGGTGGATGCCCCGCTCGAACCCGAGATCTTAGGGCGTGCTTCCAGTGCACGGATGTCCAAGCAACGGAATGCGCTCTGACGAATAGCTTCATCTTGAAGAACACGGAAACCAGGTAGAGGAGAACGATCAAAATGGGACTTCCCGCAGGAATCGAGAAGCGCAGCCGTGAAGCGTGGCTGGAGCTGGCGAACAACTCCGACGCTGCCAAGCGCAAGGTCGTCACGGACGCGCTCCGCGCGCTCGGCAAGTCGTCGACCGACTACATGCCGTGGGACGCGGCGACCCGCGTCCAGCACATCATGGACGCGCAGGGCGCGGACGAGGGCGGCGGCGCGAAGGCGTCGAGTGCCAAGGACAAGGTCGACTCGTCCGAGGGCACGAAGAGCAGCGGTGGCGGTGGTGGCGTCGACGCCGCGACGAAGAAGGCCATCGCGGAGCTGGACGCGCGCACGCGCAAGATCCACGACCTGCTCGTGGTCCTCGTCCTCTCGACGCCGTCCGCGAAGGCGAACGCCGAGGAGATGGAGATCAAGCTGGAGCTGCTGGGAAACGGCTGACGTCCTCTCGGCCGATTCGAGGAACCCCGATCCAAGTCATCCCCGGAGTGGAGCCCCTCCCTCCGGGGATGATGATCGAGGTGAGTGCCACCAAGCTGCGTGAGATGGGTCTGGACGACCTGAAGATCCTCGCGCAGCAGCTCGGCATCAACCTCACCGGCCTTGAGGACCGTGAATCCGCCATCCGCACCAGGCTGGTGGAGAACGCCGTCGAGATCGAACCGGAGGAGTGACCTGAGGCGGGCCCGTAACTGGGCTCGCCTCTTGTCTTTTTGCCTACGATCTCACCTATAAGCAGATGAAGGAGAACCCCCATGAAGACCATCCTGCTCGTCGAGGACGCCGACTACAAAGCCAACGCCATCCGCCGCGTGCTCTCCAAGGCCGGCGTTGAGGTGGTGCGGGCGTCGAGCCTGCACCAGGCCATGCACGCGCTCCGCGAGGAGAGCACGAACCAGTACATCGGTGCCGTGATCATCGACTGGACGTTCCCGTACCACGGGGACGGCGAGCCGAGGAAGGGCGCGGGCTCCCGCGTCGTCACGGAATGCCAGGAGCGCAACCTGCCGTTCGTCGTGGTCAGCGGCGACGATCCCCAAGACGATATCAAGCCGTGGATCACCTTCAAGCCGGAGGTCGCGCTCGACGCGCTGAAGGCTTGGGTGGAGGAGACGAAGAAGACGGTGCCGGAGCTGGTGTGCTGATCTAGGCCCGCAAGGGCCGGGGAGACAGCTCCCTTTGCTTAGAGCTGACTCAGCAAACCGGCGGTCACGCCCACCACCAGACCGACGGCCAAGACCCCCATTACGAACCCGAAGACGAAGGTGTCGTACCAAGGATGCTCTCGGGCCTGAGCGAGCTGCTGTGCTGCGGTCGCCGCCTGGTCTCGAAGGTCCTGACGAAGTCCGTCGATCTCTCGCTGCATGCTCGTGGTGGTAAGGCTCAGCTCGGTGGCGTGGCTGCGGCGCTCTGCATCGAGCAGGGATGCCCGCAAGCGGTACTGAAGCTGTAGCTCCTGGCGATACCACTCGATGCGGTGGGTCCAGCGGATGCTGGTGTCCATGTCGAGCAGCATGCCCTCGACGGGGGCTGGAGCCCTCAGCGCCAGGTGCTCGATGACGTCGTCGCCGGGCGGGACGTCCGGAGCCACCAGCGGCTCTTCGGCGTCCTCCTGGGCCCTGGCGAGCCCAGGAGTCGTCCAGACGGCCAGAACGAGCCCCAGGACCGCCCAGAGCCGGCTCACGGTGCCTCCCGCAGGGTAACCGCCCAGTCGAGATACTGGAGCGTCGGGCCCATGTCTCCGGACGCATGTTCCACCACCACCTTGAGCGGATCGACTCCGAAGTTGATGAAGGCGATCTTCAAGGCCCGCTCGATGTTCTCGCGAGTCACCTGTAGCGCCCCGTTCACTCCGTAGTGAGAAGCAGAAGGAAAGCCGATCCCGTATTCCACGGTGGTGTAGTCCGGACTGCCGAAATGCTCGACCAAGCTCACGAGCCGCTGATCTCGCGTCTCTTCACCAAGGAGTAGCCTCACGGCTTCCCCGCTCGAAGCATGCGGGCGCGGAGTGTGTCGGGGGCGGTCCGCAGCGCATCGACCTCTGCCGCCTGCTGCTGTTCCACCGCCGTCCGGTCGGCAGTCGCCTTGTCCGCCGCCGCCTTCTCCTCGGCCGCCAGGCGGGCACGCTCCGCTTCGAGCTGACGCTGCCGCGTCTCTTCCTCGATCTTGGCGCGCTCGTCCGCCTTCTCCGTCGGATCGATGATCTCGACCTGCGGCTTCGGCTGCATGGCGCGCAGCACGAACATCAAGATGCCGATCGGAAACAGCACCCACTGCCAGTTCGCCTTGAGCCAGGGCCAGGCGGTGTCCTTGAACCAGTTCATGCCACCACCGTAGCATCGTACGGGTTCGCCCGGCCGGGCAGGCGAGCCGCCGGCACCGTGGCACCAAGCGCTGGAGAAGCCAGCGGACGACGCCCACGCGGCACCGTGGCGCCAAGAACCGGAGCCGGTGCCGGTGCCGCTCGACCGAGCATGTTCGGCGCCACGCCCGATACCACCGATCCTGCCGAGGTCATCGAGTGCACCTGTGCCGAGGGGTTGGCGAGCGCGTTCATGTACCCCTGGCTGTACTGATGCGTGTGGTTGAACGCGTCGTGCGTGGTGAGCGGCTTCGCCTGGTTGAAGCTCAGCGGCGTCTGCGCGATACGCTGCTGAAGTCCCGCCTTCGCAGGAGCCAGCGCCTGGACCTGCCGAGCCGCCCTGACGTCGGCACCAGCGTTGAGGGCCACACTCCGCAGCGCCCCGGGTGCCAGCGACTCCGCCTTCGCCAGCAACCCGGGCGCCACGCGAGCGCCCTGCGCCGCACGCTGCGCCAGGAACGACGACATCACGCCCGCGCTGAGCGCCGTCTTCACACCCTCCTCGAACCCCTGCTGCACGCGCGGATCCATGATCAGCCTCCCTCGGCCTGACGCGTCGGAACGCGGAACCCTTCGATGCCCTTCGAGATCTTGTCGAAGATGTACGAGCTGAACTGCCCGCAGATCGCGCCCCACATCGCGTAGATGCCTGCGCCTTGCCACACGCCCTGGACCTTGGAGTCGACGTAGGCGGTGAGGACCTCGGGATGTACCGGCACGATCGCTGCGATGAGCGCACCGACGAGTACCGGGACGATCGGTAGCACGATGCGGTTCATGATCGGGGTGTCACGACGTACGTCGCGACCCACCGCCGCCTTCACCTGGACGGTCGCCGGCTTGGCCGGATCCCGGTAGGTGACGGCCTTGTCGTCCTTCGTTTCCGGTCCCGGCACGATCTCCGGATCCGGCGGAGGAACCGAGGTCTGCTTCTGGATGACGCCGTGGCCCGTGTGGATGTCGATGGCGGTCTTGACGAACTGCGTGATCATCCAAGCGATGCCCGCCACGAGCATCGCCTGCCACGAATAGAACATCTCCAGCGGGCCCATGATCACCTCAGTTGTTGCGTGGACCGGGATCCGTGTAGTGGATGCGCACGCCCCAGAACGTATCTTCCTGGCCGCCCGTGCCGGCGGTGTTGCCGGCGCCGAGGATCATCCAGTAGTCGCGACTGCCGTTGAAGCTGTCGCGCACCACGGTGTGGCTGAGGCCGGTGATCGAGATGATCTGCTTGTTGGCGGTGGTGTCGTCGTACTCGAACGCGACCTGCACCGGAGCAACGGGGTTCGAGCCCGCCGACACCCAGCTCTGGGGCGTGTAGCCCACCAGGGCGTAGGCGCGGTTCGTACTGGAGCGCGCGGCGCCCGGCTTCATGATCACCTCGATGCCGGTGATGATCATGCCGTCGCGCAGATACGGGTTGAGGTCGGCATAGATGTCGCCGCCGTTGCTCTTGATGAGCCAGTAGTTGTTGGTGCCGGCACCGATGTGGAAGTCGGCGACCGTGCTGTTGAGCTGATCGCGATGGAAGGCGGGCAGCGAGATGTTGTTGTAGCGGGTCGGCGGGTTGACGTATCCGAAGCTCTTCGCTTCGTACGTACCGTTCGAGTTCAGCCGCGCGTACTCCGCTGTCACGCCGTCTTCGGTCGTGAACATCCGGAACGCGTACTGCGCGTCGTGGCTGCTGACGAAGAACGAGATGCCCGAGGAGTTCGCCTGAGCCGGAACCTCGATGCTGGCCGCTGCCCGATGTGCCGCGATCTCTTGTCCGAACGTGCGGTCGCCGAGGTTGACGCCGTGCAGGATGCGGAAGGTGCCGGTACCCGTCGTGGGGAAGCCCGTGACTGCGGCGCCGCCGAGATCGATGAGGTCGAGCTGGCCGTTACCAGCGCCACGCGCGCTGACGCGGTAGATGCCCGCCTGAGCCGACGGAGTAAGGATCTCGATGAAGGTGGCGTCCGGCGCGACGAACCAGTCCGTCGCTGCGACCGTACCGGACACGATGCGACCACCCGGCGAGCCGAAGGTGAAGTTGATCGTTCCGCCCGTGAAGATTGCACTTCCGCGCGACTCGCTCGACACCACCACGCCGTAGTGGTGGTTGATCTGGTCGTCGATGCGGACCACGACCCCGGCTTCGTACGGCTGAGTCCCGCCGATCTGCGAGTAGTATCCGGGATTGCCGAAGCCAACGCCCGACGCCAACTGCGCCGCCGTCAGCAGAGCACTGGTGGCAACGCTGAAGATCTGGCCGAGACCGTCGACGCCCATGATGGCGGCCGTCGTTCCGGTCGCGAAACGCGACTTGACGAGGAAGGCGTAACCGGCTCCGCCCGTCAGTAGCTGATCGAAACGCCCGCCCACGGCACCCGGGATGAACTCCATGGCGGCGCCGGCTCCTGGCATGCCGGTGACGACGATGCCCTGGAACCCAAGTCCCGTGGAGGCGTTCGGCGCGTTCGTCATGAACATCGGACGGAAGATCCGGATGTTCACGCTCTCGTTCGCCACGAAACTCGGAACCGTGCCGTCGAGACGCTTCAGCGTGCAGCGCGTGGTCGTCGAGAGCAGGCTGACGTAGTAGAGCCCCGGGTTCGTCCCGTTCAGGATCTCGACCATGTCCCGCTTCAGCATCAGATCGCTGTTGCTGCCGCCGTCCTTGAACGTCCCTGCACCGAGGGTAACGCTGTCCACGACGCTACCGCCCACGTTCAGCGTGGCCGCGATGATGCCGCCGGGCAGCGTGGAACCACCTCCGCTGAGGATGACGTCTCGTCGATCGATGTAGCCGTACGACTGCGTGGGCAGCGAGACACCGCTCCGCCCCACGAAGTCGAAGCCGCCGCCACCGTCGATGCTATCGCTGATCGCGTTGGCGCGGAAGTGCGCGTTGGCGTGATCGTCCGTGTACATCGTGGCGAGAGTGGAACGCGTCTCCACCGCACCGGCATCCTTCGTCACGACACGACCCGAACCCGCCGGACCGACGGTACCGAGGTCGTAGGCGGCGTCGAGGCCGCCCACCTCGAACGAGGCCAGACGCGTGTTGAGGTCCTGGTCGTTCAGCGCCAGGGCGAAGTGCGTCCGGTTGGCGATCGCAGCCGTGAGCTGCTCGCCGAACTGGACGCCGCGGTTGCCGGCACTCGTCCCCGGAGGATTCGAGGTCGAATAGGGAACGGCGGGCCCGAACCCGCCACCATCACCGAAGATCTCTGCTGCCGTCTTGAAAGACATGTCTCACTCCGTGATCAGAGGCGGAACTCCCAGCGCACTTCGATCGAGAAGAGGCCGGTCTTCGAGATGGTGTCGAACGTGTCGTAGGCCATGGTATGGCCGCCCGCGCCCGGGTACGCGCCCGCAGATCCGTTGGGAAGCGTGGGATCGGCGCTGCTCTTGTACAGCGCGATCTCCGACAGCGGCACCGAAGTGAAGCCGCCGAAGTTGATGTCGGTCTGGCCGAACACCGCGATGAAGCGCGTCGCGGTGGCCGTGGGGAAGGTGCCGGGAGTCGAGATCTGCTGCATCCAGATCGGATCTGCGGTCACCGCAACCGGACGCTCCAGGCGGCTCACCGTGACGTCGGTATCCGTCTGCGCGTTCGTCCCGCCGTAGCCGGTGGGGTACGAGCTGGAGTACGGAGCCGATGCCGCCGCCGGGTTGTTCTGGCGGGTGCCGCCGATGCCGAAGCCGATGTACCGGACGACGGTGTCCTGAGTACGGGTGAAACTGCTCGGCCCGAGGCTCGATGGAGTAATGACCTCGCAGATCATCTGGCGCCCGGTGTTCACGACGATGTTGTGCTGTCGCTGATGCCACAGCCGGCGCTTCCCGCGCTCGAACAGGTCGATCTCCAGGTTCCACTTCACTTCGAGTTCTTCGGCGATTCTCATGGGGGGATGACTCCTGCGCCCTTGATCACTGCGGTGACGCTATAGGTGCCCGCAGGAAGATTCATATCATAGGTGGGCGAGAAGGTGGACCCCGGAGACCCGAGGGTGCCCGAAACGTCGGTAACCAAGGTGTCCATGAAGAAGATCGAGTCGTACGTGATGACTCCGCCGGGCCAGTCGATGGTCAGGACGAACGTGATGATGTCGAGCGGGCAGTCGACGATACTGTCGTAGTGCGTGATGCCGTCGTCGAACAACGACCAGATCGTACCATCGCCCCGATAGTCGTCGTACATGAACGTTCGGCCGGATCCGCACAGGCTGTCGAACTCGTTCATGACGAGCGTCATCCCCAGGTCGTCTTCGATGTCGATGTCCTCGTTGAGTTGCTTCAGGCCCACCAGCAGATGATGCGTGTAGGTCGGCTTCACGCGCGTGATGAAGCTGAAGAGCAGGCTGAGGTTCGACAGCGAAACCAGGTCGAGGTCGAAGCGCACCAAGAAGGTGTGGAACTTCTCGATCTCGGTCATCAGCCCCGAACGAACGTACGGGATGTACCACTTCGGGTCGTTGTACATGTCGATGAGGTCGACACCCGCGCCCAGCGGAGCGAACTGCGGAACGTGGTCGCCCACCTGCCACGGCCGAGCCGGAGTGATGGAAGGATCGACGTTGTCGGCGAGGCCACTGATCGCACTGAGGTCGAGCGGATCCTTCTTGTAGTAGTAGGTCCGCACGATCTCCGACTGCACGTTCGGGATGCCCGAGTCGTCACGAATCAACATGCGGCCCTGGGACGGCGAGTAGTCATCACGGATCTCTTCGACCGTACCGGCGGCTTCCGCGAACGGCTGACCGAACAAGATCTGGGCGCCAACCTTCGTAGCGAAGACCGTCGGACCCTTCTGTTGCGCGTACATCAGGCCAGCAACGCCGCTGACGTAGTTGAAGTCTGGCGGCAGTAGCGACGCGTCGTCACGCATGAAGCCAACGAGACGACCGAACAGGTCCTCCACGTTTCCGTCGTTCGAGAACACGGTCAGCTCCGCCCACAGGATGTCCGGCGGCTCCAGGTCGGGATCGATGAACACGGAATCCCGAAACTGAAGCTGAGGAATCGGCGCGGAATCGATGTCGCGGTAGAACGGCTCCAAGATGTAGTCGACGTTCTCCGACCAGATCGTGCGGGCGGCGTCGATCTTTGCTCCGGTCTCATCGTACTGGTGAAGCGGGATGATGTCCTGAAGCCGAGGAATGCTGATCGTATCGGCGTAGATGGGCAGCGCCTTGCGCCGCTTCACGCCCAGCAGGCGGATTTCGTACCGCGAGACATCGGTAAACGCGCCGAAGAACCCTGTCAGGTTTGCGGCGAGCTTCGTGCCCTTTTGAGCCACGACGAGACCCAGGACGTCGGAGGTCGAACTATTTCTCGTATCGAAGACCTCGGCCTTGACGAGATCGCCCGGGTACGCGCCTTCGATCTCGTAATCGACGGTGCTGGATACGATCGAAGGAATCGCCCAGGTTGCCGAGACGTCCGCGGGAAGCAGGTCGAGCAACAGCAGACGCTGTCCGTCGAGGGGGTCGTCGACACCCGAAAGTACACGATCGATGACGTACGATTGACCATTGTTCGTGACGAGTAGGTCGCCGCGGGTGACGCCCTGTTCGAGGAAGGAGATCCCGTCACCGGCGTAGTAGCTGCGGTCTGTGACCAGTGCACCGTTCGAGCCCTCCAAGTAGTTGTAGGAGCCACTGAAGCCGAGAAGCGCGGCAGCCGAGCCTCCGCTGATCCGGAAGCCTCGCTGGCCACGAAGACCCAGACGAACGATGCGGTAGACGAAGAACGAAACGTTTGAAAGATCGTCCGGCAGGGCCTCGTCCGTGATCGTGAGGGTGCCTCCGGGGTTGTTCACAGTATTGATCGTAAACCGCTCACCGTTCAGCACGAGGGTGGTCCCGGCCCCTGCCCACGTGGGCAACGAGTTCGGCGGGAAGCTCAGCGTAGCCGTGACACCATCCCCATCTCCATCGTCCGTGGTCGATCCTCCGGAGATCTGAAGACGATAGACGGGATCGTCCTTCCGCGTCGCGTATCCGAAGGCCGAGATGTGCAGCGACGACAGTGCCGCGTTCAGGTCGGTGATGATCTGCGCCAGGGTGTTGCCGGTGAGAGTCACGACGACGGTCGAGATGCTGGTGGGCGCGACGCCGTCGAAATACTCGACGTCGAGCGTGAGCCCGGTGACCGGCGGGTTGCCTGTCTCGAAGGCATAGCTCGCCGGCACGATGCCGTATCGGGGACTGATCGACACCGCATCCGGCTGTGTCTCGGTGATCAGAGTGCGGTAGGCCACCCACTTCCTCTGAAAGGTCTTCTGCGCATCACGGATGCTGTAGTTGTAGTGATGCTGCCACACCTCCAGCAGACGGCCGGAGAGCACCTGGGCGATACCGCGCCACGCCTCTTCGAAGACTTCTTTGCCCTGAACGAGCCCCCATTCGTCCCCGAGAGCCTTCCAGATCGGAGAGACGTCGGGCTCCACGCCGAACGGCGCACGCGCCCCCACGATGTTCGCCAGGACCTCGCTGGGCTCGGAGTCCGACACACCGTCATTCACGACCAGGAAGACGCGAAAGATGCCCTGCACGTCCGCCAGCATGTACGGCGTCTCGGTATCGGCACCGACGATCACTGACTGATCGATGACACGGAAGGGCGTCGACACAAGATCGTCCGGGATGGTCTCTTCCTCGGTGGTCAGCACGCCCCCGGCATTGTTGACCGTTGCGATCGGATGAAACGTCGAGCCGACGCGCAAGATGTCCCCGGGAGCCACCCACGCCGGCAGTGAGTTCGCAGTGAAGCTCAGCGTGTTCGTGAACCCGTCGGCATCACCATCATCGACGGTAGAGCCCGAGCTGTTCTCGGCCGCGTACTGCGAACCGAAGGGCGCATCGATGGCGGTCCAGGCATAGGTCAGCGGGGCGCCCTCGACGTCGAAGCTGCTGCGTCCATCGAAGCGAACCGCCGAACCCACCGGAGCCACCCGATCTGGGCCGGCATTGGCCGTAGGCGGGAAGTTCGGGATGACGAGCGTGCTGGATAGCCGAAGAGCCTCGATCTGCACCTGCGACGGCTCGTCCACGAGCCCCTTCACGAAGACGCGAAAGAGATCGGTCACGCTTGGGGGCGTCTCCTCGACCGGAAGGATGTACCGGATCTCGGGAGTGACCCCGGTGCCGTTTCCGATGAAGACGTACGCACGGCCCAGGCCGGAGTCGACGGCGATGCGAATGGTACGGAACTCGGTCGCGATCTCCTCGGTCGTGTCGGTGGTATCCGGCAACGCCGTGACGCTTCCGAAGTCATCTACTCGGCTCACCGCGACGCCGGTCTTGGCGAAGTAGATCGAGATGCCACGGCCACCGTCATCAGCGACGGTAAGGCCGGCCCGGCGGTCTGCGAGGTCACCCAGGTTGTGGGGCATCTCGGGGAACTTCGCCGTGATCTCGATGGTGAACTGCGACGAGATGGCGACGTGGAAGTCCAGCATCGCAAGCGCCCCGTCATTCGAGCGCGCGGTCAGGATCGTCAGATTGTCGTTGTACGCGAAGTACGGCGAGACTGCCGGAGTGATGGTCAGATCGCTGGGCCCAAGCGAGAGCAAGCTGCCCATGGTGGGGCCGCTGAAGTCCGCGATGTTCCAGGTCGGCGAAGTGGGGAGCGCCATCGGCGTGATAGGTTACTTGTGCTGGACGAGGTACTCAAGCGCACGTTTCACGCGCACTGGATCGTCGCAGAACTTGCCCAGTCCCAGGTTGCACTCCTGACAGAGGAGCCCTCGCACCTTCTTGGTCTCGTGGTCGTGATCTATCGCTGGTGCCTTCTTCAAGTCAGCAAACGGAGTCTTACAAATCTCGCATTTCCCTTTGGCCCTCACTTGGAGAACCAGAAGATCTTCTTCTCGCAAACCACGGCGGCGCAGAACCTTGGTTCGAGCATATTTGATCTGCGTTTTCGCTTCACATGATCTACAGCAGAAGGCCAGCCCATCCGGCCTTCCTCGGCGCGTAGAGAAGTCCCGCGCAGGTTTGGTCTCCTTGCACCGCGGACATCTCTTTGTTGATGGAGGTACGATCGACGGCCGGCTCGCCCAACGTCTGCGAGTTTCTCTCATGACAATGCGCTGACAGCCCTTACATCGCGACGAAAGTCCCGCGCCCTTACTGCGATCCGCATAGAACTCGGAGGCCTTCTTACGGCGACGACACCTGGAACACTGCTTGAGCATCGTGCTAGGTTACCCGTATGCCCAAGTTCAAGCCACTCCCGCCCGGGGCCGCGCAGCGGATGATCCAAGGAGTCCAAGACGAACTGACGCCGCTGGCCGAGGAAAGAATGGCGCGCATCAAGGCGATGAGCTGCCCGCGCTGCCACACCTCGATGGCGCCGCGCCTGCACTCGAAGCCGTTCAGCGAGCATGATCCGTTGCCCCGCACCCTGGCCGCGTGCCAGGAGTGCGGAGCAGAGATCGATCCGGTGTCCGGTATCGTCATCAACACCGGAGACCCGCGGAAGGTGCCGGACCCCGAGATGTTCGTGAAGCGACACGACGATGACGACTAGCGGATACCGCCGGTCGAGATCCGCTTGAGGGTGATGGCGTCCGGGATGTAGCGCTGCGTACGCACCGTCTGCACGTAGTCCTTGACGATCTGAGCGCTGATGCTTCGATCTACGTCGTGGTGCACCACGACGAAGAACGGAGCGGTTCGTCCGTTCGGAACCGAAGCGTCGGGGGTGAACACCGACGTCGCGCCGTTCTTGCGCAGCACATCGGTCAGATCAGACACTTCGAGCTGCGTGTTGGGCTCCACCGCATCGAGGGTGCTGTTCATCGCCGACTTCATTTCCGACTCTGCCGCGCCGCCCGCGTAGCTCCACACCATCGAAACGTAGTGCGGCATGAGATGGCGCACCAAGATCTCTTCGCACAACACACGCTGGAACTGCGAATCGGAGAAGCTCTGCACGTCGTCGGTGAGCTGACTTCGATCATACGTCACCTGCAAGTTCTGCTGACTGAGCTGAACGGCCTGCGACGGATCGTCCGGGCTGCCGACGAGGATGATGCTCCGACTGAGCTGTGCGTTCAGGACCTCGGCTCGGCTGAAGGTGAGGATGTTGTTCTCCACCATCAGTCGGTAGCCGTCGGAGCGAACGCCTGTGACGCGAAGCGAGTCCCCCGCGCTGATGTTGTAGATGTCTCCGGGGCCCATCGAGAGCATCTGCACGTCGAAGAAGTAGAGACCGGAGGACTCCAGGTTCTGGTTCATCTCGGTCGGAGAGATCCGCTGGACGTAGCGCCGGATGCGATACGACGTATTCGCCTGAGTGACCGAGAACTGACGATTCGTCATCGAGCTGAGCGTGAGCGCCGTCTCCGTCACCGTGACGATGATGTACGTCCCTTTGTCCGGGTGATCGCTGTTGAACGACGTCAGTCCGGCGAAGAACAACGGGTTGGAGCCGTGCGTGATGGCGGTCGAGCTGGGATCCAGCTCGATGCGACGGCTCGACTGAAGCTTGAGAGCACCGCTTCCGTCGAGTGACGCGACATCCTCGCCCACCTGCGCGTTGATGAAGTCGACCACGTTCTGACGCGGCATCGGGAACGGAAAGCTGATCGTGATGAACGGGTCTGTGTCGAGACGGAGGCGAAGCGTGTTGTTCAGCCCGGTGAACGCGATGTTGCCCGAGGGCGGAAGCGGAGAGGTGCCGATGATCGGGACGTACAAGACGTCCAGAAGATCACCGCGCTGGATGTTGTACAGCAGGAAGTTCGCCGAAGGATCGGTGAGAAGACTCGGACCCGCCGTCGTCGTACCTGTGTTCGGAAGAGCGGTGGTCGGCGGAGGTGGACGCACCACACGCGTGTTCTCTGGATCGGGCCGGAAAGTCAGCTCTGCGGTCGTAGTGGAGTCGACGAACCGCGTCGTGCGGTAGTCGAACTCCGCGCTCGTCGGCGCGAGGAAGTAGACCCTCGTCGAACCCACGGCCGGCTTTCCGATCCTCACCAGGACATTCACGTCCGGGTTGAACACCGTGCTGTTGTAGAGCTGCGCGGTACCGCTCGTGTCCTCAGGTCCCATCGGGCCGCTTCCACAGATCGCCGTATCGAAGAAGGCCGACGAGACGAACGGCCCAGCGATCACCCGAGACTGGATGCCAGCGCTCGTGCCTTCGATGACCTCCACGAGATCGCCAGCCAGCACGTTGGAGTCGGTGAAGCTTTCGTTCACGCTTCGGATGATCGCGTTCGAGTACCCTGGCAGCCAGGTGGAAAGACCAAGGGCGGAACCGCTGACGAACCGGACGTGAAGCGTCGACACGATGCCGACGTACTCCTTCCCGAGCTTCGTGATGACGCGGGCCTTGATGCCCATCAGATCCAGCGTGGGATCGGCATTCAGATCAGCCGCCACCTGCGCCGCGGTCTTGTTGAAGGGCGACACGCTGAAAGTGAAAGTCGCCGCGTTCAAGACTCCGAGCCAGATCGTATCCGGGTTGTAGGCCTCCCAGTGGATCGTGAGCCCGCCGACCGGGAAGCCCGTCACGCCGGTCGGAGTGCCGAAGCTGACGAGTCCCACGACCGCGATGTCCTCGAACGCGAAACCGGAGCCCTCGTTCTGGAACGAGTTGCTGAGCGCAAGGACGGGATCGCGGTACGGGATCGTGGTGCCGCTCGGGGCGCCCGTGCTGTCCAGCAGTTCCAGAGAGCTGACGCGAACCACCGGCGTCTGCACGGCCTCGGACCTACGGAAGATCCGATACGCCGCCACCGTGAGAGTGCGCGTAGGAGCAGCGGTGAGCTTCAGGCTGACCGCGCTGACCTCGTCGACCGTGAACTCTCCGCCGAACTCCCCGAAGATCTCCAGGATGTCTCCGTGCTGGATGTTTGCGTCGATGAAGTTCGTCGCACTCGCCGTGGTCACGACGACGTTGCCTGCCGCGGTTACGAGGTCATCGCCCTCGACCTTGATGTCCTTCGGGTCGGTCAGTTCGACGTCGATCTCATCGACCACGCGCCACGCCAACGAGCCCTGGGTGCCCGTCATCGTTGTATCGAGGCGCACCGTGACGTGGATGTTCGGAGACACGCCGGTGACTGACGTGATCTCCAAGATGCGGTAACTGCCGACGTCGACACCTTCTTCGAGCACGAGGCTGTACGTCGGCTGTACATCCTCCGCGACGGCGACATCGTTGAGAATGACGAGATCGGTCGCCTGGGTCTGAGCGTTCTGTCCCTTGGACGACGGGTTCTGGTCGGTAAGGCTTTCGATCTGCGCCGTAGAGACGTCGGTCTCCCCTGCGATGTAGATGTCGGTCTTCCCGCCGATGTGAACTTCATCCTTTCGGATCTCCAGCGTCCCGTCGGCAGTATCGGGGAGGGTGATGCCACCCGGGATGTTCGAGATCGTGAGCCGGCGTTCGCGAAGCGCCCAGACGACGGCGGTGGCCGGCGTGGTCACGGGCATCTCCAGATCGATCCTGATCTCCGTAGCGCTGATGACCTCCAGAACCTGCACGTCCTTGACGACGAGGGTGTTCGCGAGCCCTTCGCGGTAAGTCACCGTGACGAACCATCCCTCGGGTTCAGTGGAGGCGGCCCCGAGACGGGAGATGAAGCTGCCGGTCGGTGCGCTGAGGATCGGAGTGGTCAAGTCTCCGTCCAGATCGTCCTCGGCGGTACCGTCTCCGAAGAGATTGCCGTCGGTGTCGGGGTCCGGGATCGGGCCGAGGCTTCCGCCCTTGATGACATCGCGCGACATCTCAGGATCGCGGAACCCGATCGAAAAGAGGGTCTTGATGTCGGGGAACGCCTCGGTCAGCGTGGTGGTGATACCTCGCTCGATCGTGAGGGTCTTGTCGCTGAGACTGGAGTCGGCTCTGGCGGCGGCATCGAGGCTGTCCTCGCGCGTGACGCCACCGCGGAACCGCCGCGCGTTTTTGACGCGCGTAGCCGTGGGCAGGTTGGCGACCGACGTGATCGTCGCCGGATCGATGTTGTACTGGTCTCCGCGCTGCTCCGCCGTGTAGTTGACGTCGAAGTAGAACTCCGATCCCTCGCGGTTCAGCAGCATCTCGTCGGACGTGATCGCCTGGGGACGAGACGGCATGAAGCGGAGACCGCTCCGCGTCGTGGCGGGATTCGTCTGCGTCACGCTGAGCGTCTGCGGGGTCGAGAAGTAGATGCGAACGACGCCCACGGCGTATCCGCCGCTGAGGCGAGAGAAGAAGAAGTTGCCCAGCAGCGAGTCGACTTCATCGTCGGCGAGGCTGCTGATGTTCCGCAAAGAGCTGCGGAGCTTCACCAACTTGATCTCTCGAACGAGCGGCTCCACGAGCACGCGCATCGGGTCGATGACGGTGTCGGTCAGCTCGTCGGCCTCGGTGATGGCGAGGTTGGGGAAGGCCTGCCGTACGCGCTCGACGACGAACGTCGAGATATCATCGTCGAACGGATCGAGGCCGATGCGCTGAAGAATCGGCTGCACCAGCTCCTGATCCGCCCTCGATCCATCGCTCAGATCGATGGTCGGGTCGTACCGGGTGATGGCGTCCTGGAGAAAGACTTTCGTGTCGTTGTTCGACATGGTCGGATCCTACTACGTCTGGAGCGTCGCTGCGCCGCGACGTCCGGTGTGGTTGGTGAGCACGATGGTGACGAAGGCCGAAGTCTGGGACGGATCGACGGTGAGATTCTGGATCTCCGCTGAGAGCAGACGCTCCGATGGCGGGATGTTGCGGTCCGACGTCTGAACGTTGATCAGATAGGCTCGGGCCGTGCTTACTGCGATGGCGATGTCGGCCGCGGTTTTGTCGGTGGCGTTCGAGCCCACCCGCTTCAACATCCCTCCCCCGCTCCGTGGGTGAAACCGGTTCGAGCCGGGCGTCCGCAGCAGGATGCGCAGAAAGGTCTGCATCAGACGCAAGATCCCGCTCACCGACTTCGGCCGCGTACCGAAGGTGAACTCCACGAGGCTGCGCTCGGTCAGCGTGAGCCCACCAGACAGCACCGCAACGTCCGAGATGATGGCGTCCTGGATCGCTTCTGGCACCTGCGCGATCAGTTGGGTCGGGCTGTAGGTGACGAACTCGGGGGAGGCAAAGCCGTTCATCAGCACCTGTTCGATGCTACTGAAGTCCTGCCCGTCCACGATCAGACTGCGCGGCTTTACGCCGGGAGCGTTGCGGAAAGCGTTCACCTTCATCACGTCGAGAAGGCGAACGATCTGAATCCCATCCATGGTCAGCCCTCGTCCTCGGTATCGGGCGCCGTGTTGGCGTCATTGTCGGGATCGTGAGGACGGAACTCGTCAGGCGAAGTTGCCTTCATCGCGGCGATGTTGTCGTCCAGGTCCTGCTTGATCTTCGCGATACGGGCCAGCCGAGCCGGGTTCACCGGATCCACGTTCCCGGAACTGCTGCTGCCCTCCAAACGATCGAGCTGCTGATCGATCAGCTCTTCGAGCCCGATGCTCGCATAGGTGTCGCGCACCTCTTGCGAGCGCAGCTCACCTACGGCATTGGCGATGATGCGGCGGAACTCACGCTGCTGCTCGCGCGTCGTGCTGGTAGTGGTAGGTCCGTCGGCCACGGCCCTAGACTACTAGGGGTCGACGTCTTTGTCCCCCGGGTCGTACGGATTGGGCTGGAACGAGACCGTTCGCCATTCCTGCACGATCTGCTGGCCTCGACCAAGCTTCGAAACCGGCACCACCTCGCGCGCCACATTCGCGCTCGTCCGAGTCAACCACGTGGCGTACGACACACCGTCGTCGTCCATGGTGAAGAAGGTCGCCACGTCTAGAGTAAGGAACAGATCAAGGGCTCGGTCGAAGCCCTGCTCCCGCATCGTACGCACCGCGTTGTCGATCGTCTGTTCACGAGGAACCAAGTAGTCGTTGCTTTCGTCCTGGTACGTGACCAAGGCGGCGAAGTACGACGTGAGACCATTCTGAATGTCTCCGGTGTACTTCGCGCCACGGATCAGCCGACCAACGAGAGTGTCGAGCGCGGAGAACCCCGCGACGAAGGTGGAGTTGAGCCAGGTGTTTGACGCCTGCTGTAGCTCGACGTACGCCCCAGAGCGCGCGCTGCTGACCACGAAGGCCCAGCTTCCGGTTTCGTACGGGACTCCGCCGTCTGTGGTGATCTGCGACGAAGTCGCCGATACGACGTTCGTGTTGTAGATCAACGAGGTCGGGCTGGTAAGCGTGACGACGTCTCCGGCCTGCACGTTGCGAAGCAAAAAATCACCCGCACCTTGGATCTGAAGAATCGTGAGGCTTGGACGAGCCGGAGAAGCCGTTACCGCAAAGCCGAGGGCCGTAGCTCCAGCGCTTCCGACCAACGCTCCGACGCTGCTCGACGTCGTTGTACCGCGGGCGGTCAAGGTCAGGGGCCTCGTCGCCAACGTCACCACCAGCCCGCTATCTGCGACCTGGAGGTTTCGGTCCACGGTGATCTTTGCGACATCAGCGCTCAGCACACGATAGAAGCCGCTGTTGTCGCGATTGCCTCCGCTCACCACCTGTACGCGCGTCCCAGCAGAGACAGCGCGGTAGTCGGGACCGATGTAGTAGATCAGCGTTCCGGCTGGAGGAGACGAAGCAAGTGAGAGCGTGTTGCCGCTGACCGCCGTGATCAGGTAGTCCGCGACGCCGGGTGACGTGGTGTGCAGGGCCATCCCGACCTTCACACCGAGAAGCTCGAAGTTCTTTGTAGGGCTCGTCACCGTCGACGATCCGGTCGACGCAAGGTTCGTGTCGGCGTCGACCTTGTTCCAGATGATCGCTTCTTCGCCACCTACCGCCGTTCGCTGGCCCGTGAACGACGAAAGGATCGTCTCCTGCACCTTGGCGGAAAGAAGCGGGGTCTGGGCAGCGATCGCCTGAATCACTTCTGCATGTGGCACTGGCTGGCCCGCAACTTCCGTACTTACGACGTCAGTGATCGGAAACGCCCAGTCACGTCCTCCGATGCGCAACGAGGTATCGAAGAGCAGCCGAAGATGCGAGCTATCTCCTGGGTTCTTCGACTGGAAGACGAGCTGAGACGCCGCGGCGTCCCACGTCACCGCCATCGTCGCGGTGAGCGCCGCGTTCAGCGCAGCCGCCGCAGCAGTTCCGTTGGCGTACGCCGCCAGCGTAGCGGTAGTGGTGCCGCTGAAGTCGACGACGAAGGAAAGCTGATCTCCGGCGCTCGGTGCCACCCACGGAGACAGAACCTTGCTACGAAGCTCTGCCCGACTGCCCATCGTACGAGGAAGCGCGATGCTGAGCGGCGATCCGTTTGCGCTCAACGTCAGAGCAGCGCCAGGATCGTAGTTGTAGGGCCCGTTGATCGTGCCCACGATGCTGGCTTCGACGCTTGGCGAATCAACGAATGCGACCTGGTTGGAGTCGCCCGTGAGCGGCATCAGCACCAGCTCAGGATTCGTGAAGGTAGACGCCTTCGTGATGAGCGTCCGCATCGTCAGAAGATCGAGCATCGATACGCGGCTCTGACTGATGGCGTCCGACCCCTCCATCGTCGTCTTGATGCTATTCAGCCGATCCGAGATACGACCCACGATGTCTCGGATCGACGACTCGGGAAGCTTCACCGCTTCGAGGGCGCCGAGCGCATCTGCGATGTTGGTCGCCAAGGACACGATCTGTGCATGACGAGCTACGGCTCGCGTCCAGGCTGCCGAGATGTTGGACTGGATCTCAGCTCCAGTGGGCGTGACGCTTCCGCCTACCACCACGTTCTTCGTCAACTCCGACGTCACGAAGTTCGACACGCTGGCACGGAATCGATCTACCGACGGACCAAGACTTCCCCGAACGCCGCTCGTGCGGCTGTTCAGCCCAGCGTTGAGGTCGAGCAGGGCCGCCTGCGCGTTAGCAAGATCTGTGGTGCTGTTGACTTTCTTTGCCGGACGCGTGGAGTTCGGCGCTTGATCAACGATGGTAGTAAGATCGTTGACTTGCTGCTGGATCAGCCCGGCAAGCCTGTTCTTGGCCAGATAGATGACGTAGAAGTACGCCTCTGGCCGGAGAAGTAGCGATGTCGTGATCAGGTCATAGACGCCGGTCTTGAGCGCAAGGATGTCGCGCGCTCCGGTCTTCGTGACGGGAACGCTGACCGTGCTGAGCAGAAACTGCTCTACGGCAGCTTCCACCTCATCGGCGGTGAACGTGGTCGCCATCACTCCTCCTTGATGTGGTTATTCATTCGCTGGATGTCGTCACGTTCGAGACCAGCGATGAGGCTGCGCACGCGAGCGGGCTCCAGGTTCAGAACCTCGCAGATGTACCGGAAGGTGTAGAGCCCGTCAGGATCTGTCTCTTCCTGACCATCCCAGAACAACCAGCCCGCGGCCTCTTCGGCAAGGGCCGCCTTCTCTGGATCGCTCTTCTTCGTCTCTTCCTTGTAGAGGACGAAATCCCAGATCGCGCGGCGCAAGATCGCCACCAATAGCTTCTGGGCGGGAGGAGTTCGGCTCCTCTCGCCCGAGAAGTCAGCATCTAGCGAGATGCTAGGCGACCGTGATCGAAACGACCGCTCCATCGATTCCGGGATCCGGGATGTAGACGATCGACGGGTCCTTGCGGGTGACCCGGAGATTCGTGCTTCCGCCAGTGAGTCCATTTAGTACGATCGTGTTCTGTTGGATGAGTACGGTTGCGATGGTGGGATCGTCCACGGTGTAGAGTACGTCCTCCGAGGCCGTACCCACCAGCGTACGATAGTCATTCGACTGGACCGAGGGCGTGACAGTGAGGATGCCGCCGAGCGGGACGTTGAGCGGTGGAGTCGGGCCGTAGGCGACTTTCACCACGATCGGGAACAGTAGGTGCATGATGTTGATGCTGGGACGGTCGGGAACGCTGACGATTCGCGTCACGTTCTCCTGGCTCTCGACCGTGGCCTCGTACATGCCATCTCGCCAAAGATCGATCTCCACGTACCCATCTTGGTCGGTCTTGATGTTGCGGCGCTCCCCGAGTACTCCGATGTCGTCGACCACGAGCGGGTTGAAGCAGGGGATGAACGCCAGATCGATACCCCGGTGCGGACGACCATCGGGTCCCCAGATGTAACCGGAAGCACGACACAGGCGCGGATTCGTGGCGTCCGGCAACGTGAACAGGTGCGCGGTGATCGCGAAGTTGTTGGCGTGTGTGGGCGCGTCCGACGCCGGAGAGAACACCGTGATGTACTGCGGAGAACGGATCGACCCGCCCATCAGGTAGAAGCGGAGCTGATACGTCGTCGGCGTAGGCGTGCTGCCCGGCAGCGTGAACTGCACCTTGCCGGTGATGACGTCGCCGGTCGTACCGCTCGTGATGAGCGTCGTGCCAGTGGAGTCGTAGACGCGCACGACAACGTCGTCGACGAGCTGAGGAACGAGCTGGTCGTCCTTGACCGTGATCTCGACTGTCTCCATCGCCATGCACTGAAGCCTACACGAAAACGGACCACGAATCCTCTATAAGCCAGAGGAGGCGAGACGCCCCAAAACGAAGGAGGATCCCATGAACCAGAAAGAAGAGATCGCACACCTGAAGGCCGAGCTGCAAGAGATGCGCCTCAAGGCCGAGTCCTACGCCATCTTCGGTGATCTGATGAAGACGATGGCGATGCTGCCGCTGACCGAGCAGGCCTCGGTCGGAGACACGGCGATCCGCGTCCATCTCGCTCTGATGCTGCACGGTATCCCCGACAGGTCGCGCGAGGGACAGCGCATCACGGCGGGGCTGATGTCGATGCTCGGCGAAGAGCGCGAGTCGCTGATCGCCAGCTTCCTGCACACCGACCGTCTGCGGACCAAGGACAACGGCGAGTGCACCTGCCCGCTGTGCGAGCACGAGACGATGGCCCACAACCTCGCCGATCGCGGCGGGCCGCCGCGCGCCAAGGCGCACTACGGCGCGACCATCCTCGCCGGCCCGCTCCCGCCCAGCGTCGTTCCTCACGAAGAGCGCATGCGCCGCACCACGGATCTGCTCGCCACGCTCATCGAGCAGATCTCTCCTCGGCGCGCTCGTGGAGGTTCGGCGGCCCGAAGCCCGCTTCTCATGGCGATCGCGTCGCTTCTCGACGCGACCGGCACGGTCCAGGTGCTCGATCTGTCGAACGACGACCTGCTCGATCTGTCGAACGACGACGACAACCCGCTGTTCTGATGATCTGGCCGGGGCTCCTTCGGGAGCCTCGGCCCATCATCTTTGCCTAGGTTGCCGCCTTCTGAACGACGTTATCGACGAGCGTACGGCTGGTCTCGCCTCGGGCGTAGCTGGCACGAGGAGGCCGCTCGTCCTTCGCCGGCCCGGTCTTGTCGCCGCGCAGCAACCCGAGGCTGCCCGCCAGCTCGTCGTGGTTGTCCTCGTCGAAAGCCTTGATGACCCGGTCGTAGAAGCCCTTGAACACGGTCTTGTCTGCTACGGAGATCTTCTTCATGGAGTGCTCCTACGACGTACGAACGGCGAAGTCGATGTCGGGTTGCTGGATACCATACTCGTCCTCGACGACCAGCGAAGGATCGAAGAGGTCGAACACGTCGGTGTTCGGCACCACGATCCGGCGGGTGAAGTCCGAACCATCCACGTTGAAGTCGATGGTGGTGCCCTTGATGAGCCGGATCTGAGCGTATCCGTTACGATCGGTCTGCATGACCTGGTAGTTCCGAAACACAGCGTAGCCGTTTACCCGGTTGGGCTGGAACATCACCCCGATGCTCACGCGCTTGCCAGAGATCGCGCGACCGCTCGCATCCGCTATCTGAACGAAGGCCACTGCTGTCGACGACAGGGGCACGACTTGAGCTTGATCAGCAGTGAACGGAGTACTCAGCTCCGAGATCTGCGCTGTCGACGAGCTGAGGTACTGCGTCCGGTACCAGAAATCGGAAGAGCTGTTCTGATCGGTATAGAAGTACTGGTACGTCCCGGCCATGAGCGTGGTGTCGAGGTCGAGCCCCACCGCTGCGGCTCCGACATCGAAGCCGAGGAACGGGGCAGCCTCTGACGACAGAATCTCGATCGAAGCCGCACTTCCAGTCGCCACCGTCGGGATCTTCAGCGTCCCGTCGGTGTTCGGCGCAGCTACCACGAGCCCGGTGGCCAAGTTGATCGCCGCGGCTACGTTTGCTGCCGAAACCGGGTCTGATCCCGAGAAGGCGACGTCCACCTTCGTGAGACCGTTCACGCGAAAGCTCAGCGTCTTGCCGGTGACCTGAAAGGGACCCACGAGTGATCCCGACACAGCAGCAACCGTGGCAGACGGACCAGTCGCTGCTTCGTAGAGTCCATCGACCCCTGTACGCGATCGGTACCACCGAATACGGTCGAACGTGTCCAATACGCTCGTGATGTCGGGAACCACGAACGGCAGGGTCAGCGGGGTATTGGTGACGACGGGCATGACGAAAGTCTATCACCGGCGTCGGATACGAGGAACCTTCGCAGGATCAGGCATCGGCGTCGGAGGATTTTGGCAAAAGAAAAAGATCAGGCGCCATCGCCCGTGAGAAAGCTCGTGATGTCATCGATGACCAGGATGCGCGCCTGAGCGGTGTTGCTGCGCGCCAGACGCTCCGACCCCGTCCGACCGCGAAGCACAGACTTCAGGTACGTGATCTCGTCCTGAACCTTCTGTGTTTCGCGATCGGCCCAGTCGTCGGTCGCCTGCTGAAGCTCGTCCAGCAGTTGGTTCCGTCTCTGGGTTGCGGGATCGTCCGGCATCAGCGCTCCTCCTGTCCCTTCTTGTACGCGGCCTCCAGCGCCGCCTCCAAGCGAGGCTGTAGATCTTTCAGGGCCGACATGTGACGCAGCCCGAGATGCGACTCCGTCCAGGCGTCGATGATCTTCTTCGCTTCGCTGCGGGGCGAGAAGACGTGATCACGGGCTCGAAGTGAAGTGGTGGAGATCTTATCTCCCGGTACGACGGCGTAGCGCATCAGTGCTTGTCCTCGCGCGGCATGTTGTTGTAGTTCGGGCCCGAAGACGACATGCGGCCGGTGACGACACCATGCGTCTGCACCGTGGGCTCGTCCTCCCGATGCCGACTCGGGTAGCCCTGGCGGTACTTCTTCTCGACGAAGGCGGTGGCGAGCGCGACCGTACACTCGTCGCCGAGCGTGAACACCTCCTCGTCGGAGATGTCCATTTCGAGCTGCTCCTCCATGGCGAGCACCAGCTCGACGATCATGAGGCTGTCAGCTCCGAGGTCGTCGACGATGCGCGTCTCCGGCTTGATCAGGGCCGGATCGACGTCGAGATGCTGAGAAAGGGTCTTGATGACGAGAGCGCTGATTTCCATGTCACTGTCCCTTGATGACGGGGGCGAGAAGCGCCTCGACCCTCTTCTTGATGCGGTAGACGCGGTGCTCGGGGATCTTCATGTTCTTGGAGATGGCGGTGATCGACATCTGCGGTGTCCCCTCCTCGGGGTAGTGCAGGTCGGCGAACTGCCGTTCTTCCGGCTTCAGCTCACTGCGCATGAGATGGTAGGCGCCACGGATGCGCTGGATCGGGTCCTCGACCTGGACGTCGTGCTCCAGATCGGTACCCATGTCGGTGAAGGCCTCGGATCCGAATCCCTTGTACATCTTGGCGACGTACTTCGGCTTCCACGCCGGCAGCGCGCTCTGAAGCTCGGTCAGCGTAGGATCGCGCCCGTTCAGCTCCTTGAACTCGCGCTTCGCGTTCTGGAACATCTCGTACTTCTCGACGTCCTCGCGCGGCATGTACTTGGGATTGCGGTTCTGCGCGACGAAGTCGGTGATCCGCATGAAGTTGTTCACGACGTGGGTGGTGAGCTGCGTCCCCTTGGTCGGGTCGTAGCTTTCCAGCGCTGCCACGGCGGTGTTGCGGAGCGCGTTCTTCAGCGCGATCTGCGGAATCGACCCACCGAGCCCCTGCATGCGCTTGGTCGTCTCCGAGCGGATCAACGGATCCAGCGACTTCAGCAGGGGCTCCAGGTGCTCGGGCTTCTTGCCGTTGTCCTTCCAGGTTTCCCAGAGCTTCAGCTCGGCACCACGGCGCCCACGAAGCTCGGCGTGCCGGGCATGGGCGCGCTCCACCTTGGCCGGGCTGTCTGCCGCGTCCTTGATGAACTTCTCGACCGCCTCGATCTCCTTCTTGGTCGGCATCAGCGCTTCTTCCCCTTCTTGGGCTTGGCCAGATCTTCGCCGTTCTGATGACCCAGCTCCTGGCTCACGTACCGCGACGCCTCCATGAGACGCGACAGGGCTTCGTCGAGACGTGCCAGCGCCGGGCCGGTCCCGGTGGGCATGTTCTTGGTCGCAGGCTCCCCCGTAGGATCGAGCGCGTAGATCGCGTCCTTGATGAGGTCGAGAGCGCCCCGTCCCCCGAACGGAGATCCGTCTCGAAGATGCTTGAGGGCGTGAGTGCGAAGTGTCTGTCGTGCTTCTTTTGCGGTGATCGGCATGTAGCCTCCTTCACCCGCTGATAGGTGCTACGTGCGCATGTTCTTCGTCATGGCGTTGCGGATGCTGAGACGCGGGTTCGTCACTCCGGCGGTCGTCGATCCCGGTGCCTTCAAGAAGTTCGCCGTGGCCTGGCCGCTGAAGCTGCCGACGTGGCTGGCTCCCATCGAGACCTGTCCGGGCTTCGGAACCGCGAAGGCGACCTTGCCGCCCGTACGTTCGTCGATGAAGTCGCGCACCTTGCGCTTCGCCTTGCCCAGCTCGACTCCCTCTCGAACCGCTTGGATCACGCCGCCACCGAGAACGCCCCGGGTCACGTTCTTCGCCAGCTCCGGAGTCGTCAGCACGGCCTTCGCGGCGTGCGCCGCCGCTCGCAACTTGCCCTGTCCTGCATGCGCGGCGAAGCCCTTGGCGGCCTCTCCCGCAGCATTCACCAGCGGATAGGTCATGCCACCGATCGCACCGCCCTCGGCGTAACGACGGGTCCGGCCCTTCTGCGACAGCAGCTTGGCGGCATCCAGCGCCTCGTCCTCCTCGACCGCCTTTTTCGTGCGAGCCTCGAACCCTTCGCGGACCTTTCCGATCAGCTCGTGGATGCCGATGGACGGACTTCCGCTACGGGTCTTCGAGAGGCCGTGAGCCAGCGTCTTGGGGGAAGGCAGCATCCGCGCAGTGTACTGCGCCGCTGGCCCGAGCGTCCAGGTCAGCCCTTCTCGGGCTCCGGATCTGTGTTGTCGAGAAGGGTGTCGATGATGCCCTGCGCATCATCACGCGTCCTCACCGCCTTCTGTGCGATGAGGAGCTGCTGCGACGAGATGCGCGCGGCCCTACGCACCTCTCCCCGAATGCGCAACCAGGCATCCTTGATCGCCTTGTTCTTCTCGTCGTCTAGGCCGACCTCCTTCAAGAAGTCTTCGACCACAACGAGATCGTTGGCCCGCCCTGTCTGGGTCATCCGAGTACTCCACAGCTCGCGCCGAGTTGGAAGAGGTACTTCAAGATCGGAGCGCGCTTCTCCTTACGAGTATCGAGTCGCGCCGAGATGTTGGCGTCGCGGCTCGTGTCGGTATCATCGCTGGTCTCGTCCGGATCGCTGGTGCTGAGGCCCAGAATCGTCTGAGGACGGCTACCGTCCGTAGACGAGACAAGCTGACGAAGATCATCGTAGTCGCCGAAGGCGCGGCTGTGGAACCCCTCGGACCCTCGCACTACATCGCCGTGGTCGTTGATCTCCAGATTCGCCGTACCGAAAAGGTCCACCATCGAGGCAATCGGTCGCCAGGTGTAGGACCGGATGAACTGGTGAACGTCGAAGTTCCGCGTCTTCACCTGACTGTACGCTCGGACGATCTCTTCCACCGCCTCGTCGATGGCGCTTCGTGCATCGACATGGGCGATGAGCCCGTCCGACGGCTCCGGCGTCACGGTTCCCGGCGGACCCGGCATCTCTCCGCCCGGCAGCTCGGGCGCAGCGGTGTCGCCGGGCTGTGGCGCCTGCTCGGAGGAACCGATGGCCTGCGCCACGACACTGGCGAAGCTGTTGATGAACGCGATGCTGGCCGCGCGCTGCGCGCCCTCGGCATCGGTCTCTCCGGCCGAAGCCACCGCCGCAGTGCTGTCGAACTGAGACGGATCGACTCCCGGCTCCAACACGAAGAGAGGATCCGTGATGGCTCCGGTACCGAAGTAGTACGAATACAGACCACCGATCTGATTCGTGCGGTAGTGCTCGCCATACCACGGCGGGAAGCAAAGATCCTCGGGAGGAAGCGAGACATCTTCGGCTCGGTACGCTCCGATCTGCTCCACGATGCGGTAGGCTCGGAACTCCACCAAGATCTCTCGGTCAGCTTCGTTGAAGCTGCCGGCAGAGCCTACAAGAGACACCACTTCGGGGCCGTAGTCGGACGCCGCCTGCTCGATTCCGACGGGGACGCGAGTGCCACGTCGCTGCCGTCCGGTGAAAGTACGATCCTGCACGAACAAGGGCAGCAGACTGCTGCTCTGGAAGCGTGTACGAGAGCCGCTGTGGTCCGTAGGCTGTCGTGTGCCCCGACGCTCGTACTGATCGGTGACGTCCGTGACTTCTTGAATCTCACCACCGTAGTAGCCGAGACTGCCGGTGGTCGGCGCTTCGAGAGCGGCCACGATGGTCGTACGCTGCACGTTACGCCGCAGCGTCGCTCGCGTGGAACGTCCGGTGTTGTCGCCGAGGAACTCCGTGCGCTCGTTCGTCGTGCGCGCGTAGCTCATCTGCACCTGCGTCTGTCCGCCGCTGTTGGCGTCGATGCTGTGCGAGATCATCTCGGGCGTACCGAGGTAGTGTGTGTTCGGTCGCGCCGTGATCAGATCTGCCTGAACTTCGGCCACGCGCGCGGCGTTGGCTTCGGCGATACGACTACGCTCCTCGCTCGGAGGACCGATCTCACCCTCGCCCTCTCGAACCGCGTCCGCGATACGAGCAGCCAGCGCGGGATCGTAGGTGCCGTCCCGCAATAGATCTTGTGGCAGGTACTTGTCGACGACGAGCGTCGGAAAACCGAGCACAGCGTAGGGATTGAACTTTCCCTGGAGCATCAGCTCGCGACTGCGGAACCGATACTGGAAGAAGATGTGGTTGCAAGCGAGCTGTGCGTATCCGACCCGAACGGGGCCATTCGCGCTGCTGATCTCTACGCTGCCACCGCGGATGGCGTGCAGGTTGAGGTCGCTCATGCGCTCGAACGCCGGGATGATCCCGGTGAACAGCTCGTGCTCCATCATGTCGCGGACCACCCACGCCGGAGCGTCGCTGAGATCCGGAGGGTCAGCCCCGATACGACCACGGCCGATCGGACGACCGTTGCGCTGACCCAAGATGCGAGACGGCGCCATGTAGAAGCCGTCGAACAGGATGTCGGAACCGAAGAAGGCGCTGTGCGTGCGCAGCAACAGTCGCGTCACCTCCTGCTGGTAGTTCCGGCCGTACGTGAACTGCGAGTACAGCTCGGGGAAGAAGACGTTGCAGCGCGGGGGCGCCACCATCCAGACGTCGGGCCGGTAGAGCTGTGTGAGCAAGCGGGCCGGCGGGTCGGGCTGCGCGGTGGTGCGCTGGATACGACGGTTGTGCCGCGACTCCAGGACCTGCTGCATGAGCTGGCTGATCTGATCGCAGTTGTTCTCGATGAGGTTGGCGTCGCTGGTACCAGAGATGGGCAGGGTCGAGCGAGATCCGCTCTGTGTCGCCACGATGATCTGATTGAAATCGCTACCCGCCACGGCGAATGCTCGGCTGACCTCGGGGATCCCGAAGAAATCACCGGTGCGGGTATACAGCCCGCCCTGGAGCCCGACATGCCGAGCCTGTGACCCTGCGGTGTCGCACGTCCTCGCGAGCTGCCGTAGCTCGGCCAGGAGACCACCACGACGGTCGCTCTGCTGCCGAGCCGCCGTAGCGCTGGTCGACGACTGTTGGCGCTGTTTCAGCTCATCTGCTCGTTGCTTGATCGCCCGCGCAGCTCTGGCGATGGGGCGCGTCTCCTCGTCGTCCTCGATCCCCATGGTCTCGAACCGGGGCAGAGCCGGGTCTTCGAGGGCCGGAATGAAGCGAGGCGCGTTGATCGGGATGATCTCGTGGAAGATGAAGCGCTGGAGCGCCATCATCACGGCACGCACGCTTACCTGACGACCGAGCCCCGCGAGGCTGCGGCGGAACAGCGAACCAAAGCCACGAGCGCGCAGCAGTTGCAGCTCGTCTCGCTCGGGGAACGGATTCGCCCCGACCATCTGCGTGATGTGCAGGCGCATCTCGGCGAGGCTGAAGAAGTCGTTGACGCCACGAACAGCACGCCGCCCGAAGTAGATGCCGCCGAGCGCCTCCATGAGATGCATCAGGCCGCCGAGCAACGTGCCTCGCATGCTCGGGTAGTTACGGGGCGGCTGGTTGAGTAGATCGGTGACGATGTCGGCACTGCCACGCAAGAAGTCGTTGAACACCGTGGCGCTGGTACCGGTGAACGCGCCACGAATACCCTGGCCGCCCAGGCTCATGCCGCTGACCTGGTACTGAAGCGCGACGTCCCAGTAACTCGACCAGTCCATGCACTGAAGCACGATCGAACGTGACTGCGGCTGCTTCGAAAAGCTGAAGCCCACAACCTCGCCGCCGAAGATCAGCTTGTAGTTCTCGTTCTCCAGATCGGTGATGTCCTGCTCGGTCGTCGACTCGAAACGCTCGGGAGGAAAGAGACCCGCCAGCTCGGGATCGACGCCGTCGTCTCGGTCCACGACTCGGATCCCGGGCCCACCGACGCTGACCTGTGCGTCCGGCGGCACGCCATTGTAGAGGTCGTACATGAACAGGTGCACGAGCGTGCGCGGTTTGAAGTCGAGTGCGTAGTCGTTCGCCGGCACCTGGATCGAACAGGCCACCGCCGCGTTCTTCGCCGACTGGATGTTGGCGGAGACCACCGGCACCTCGACGCCTTCGAGGAAGAGCCGGAGACGAAGTCGCTGTCCTACAGTGGCCACGGCCATACCGTACCGCAAAGCAGGCGCTGAGTGTACCTATCAGCATGTGAGGCGATCTAGCCCAGGAGAGAACATGAAGAGCGCACAGCAGAAGACCAACGAGTGGCGGGAGTACGAGGAGAAGCAGAGCAAGAACGCGATCGAACCCAACACGCCGCTGCCCACGCTGGCCGTGGGCACGGTGGTTCGTGCGAAGCGTCAGGTGGACCCCGACGTATGCAACATCGAGCCGAACACCCTCGGCTTCGTGTTCGGGGAGACGAACTGCTACGGCGACCTCGCCGGACCGATCATACAGTGGATCACCGCCAGCGGCGGCCTTCCCTCCGGAAAGCTCACAGAGGTTCGTTCGGATGCTCCGCTGCTGTCGGCCCAGAAGGTCTGCAACGTCTATCCCGGCGACATCGACGTCATCCGCACGCACGACACCGTTTTCGTCGGCCACGTGGACGCGCATCCCCCGGACGACACTCTCGGTGCGCTCAAGCGCCTGCTCCACTACTCCTGGGAACCGATCGACTACCAGTACATCGGCCTCACGCAGCGGGAAAAGCAGGCTATCTCCGAGCCGAACTTCAACGCCTTGGTCGAGTGGATCAAGGAGGGATGAAAAACAAAACCACAGATCTCGTATGAGCACCTGAAGGAGAGATTCCCATGGCGAAGAAGCGACTGAACCAGATCCTGGCGATCGAACGCGACGTGAAGAAGTCGGCGTACGGCAACCTGTCCAAGGATCACCACCTCATGCAGAAGGGCGCGCTCGTCACCGGCGAGACCGCGACCTACACGCCCAAGGACGAGACCGGCCGGCAGTTCCCGCCCGAGAATCGCCTGATCCAGCTCAAGGTCGAAGACGAGCTGCTGACCACCGCGGCGAAGATGATCCCGCTGTTCGACCTCACCGCGACGAAGGACGTCGGCAACACCAAGACCACGGCCGAAGTCGTGCTGCCGAACGGCGTCAGCCTCGGGCAGCTTCCTCCGACCACCCTGCTGTTCCTGGAGAAGCAGCTTCAGGACCTGCACACCTTCTTCGCCAAGCTGCCGGTGCTCGACCCCGACCAGGCCTGGACGTTCGACTCGACTCGCGGCTACTACGTGACGGAGCCGATCACGCAGATCAAGACCGAGAAGTCGCAGGAGCCGCTCGTCCTCTCGCAGGCGACGAAGGAGCACCCGGCACAAACGCAGCTCGTGGTCCGCGACGTCGTGGTCGGCGAGTGGAAGAAGACCAAGCTCTCCGCCGCGATCACGGAGGATCGTCGCCGAACGCTCGTCGCCAGGGTGGAGACGCTCCAGCGCGCGGTGAAGCAGGCGCGCGAGACCGCCAACCTGGTCGAGGTCGACGAGGTCGGCATCGGCCAGCAGCTCTTCGACTTCCTGCTCGCGCGCTGACGCGGTCCGCGTCATGCTGCGTGCTCCTGGCTCTGAGTGGGTCGCTGATCCGGAAACGCCCCCCTAGTACGGATCGGCGGCCCTCTCGGGGCCAGGAGCCCCACGGACCATCAATCTCAATCTCAACCTCACGAGGATGACCCCACAGTGCTGGTTCGAATCCAGCTCCCCCGATCTACCGGGGGATAGCCCAACGGCAGAGGCAAGGTCTTCAACTCCTCGACGTCAACCTGAAAACTCAGATCTCCAATGGACAATCTGAGACGCTAGGCAAAACTCGCAATCCGATTGAGCGATCACCCACCAGAAGTCTCGGTTCAAATCCGAGTCCCCCAGTTGTAGCCGATCAACTATTGGGGGATGGTCTAACGGTAAGACGCTGGTACTCAGATCTAAGACGCTCAGTGTTGCCGTGCGATGAGCTAGTGGCGGAAGACAGATGGGGCCGGGGTAGGCTACACCCCGGTCCTGTCGCTATTCGTTTGCTCAGAGCTGACCGATCACGTCGAAGAGCGGAGCCGCCTGTCGGATCCCGAAGGCGCCCATCGTCTGGTACGCGGCGAAGGCGCCACGCCCCAGCAGCAGATAGGAGTTCGAGCGGCTCGTTGCATCGATCCCGTTCTGCGCCAAGAACTGCTGCGCCTTCTTTTCGAGCTGCTCGGGTGTCCGAAGGTTCAGCTCCTCGTTGACGCGTTGGATCTCGTTCTGATCGAACTGCGCCTCTGTCGGGCCGTGCGTCACGTACTCGTCCGTCATCGTGTAGATGGGCTGGTTCACCGGAGGACGAGAGAAGCTCGCCTGATTGGTGATCGGAGCCACGGTGATGGTCTGCCCGAGCCCGCTCGGCACCACGATGCGGCGGCCGTAGAACGTGTTCTTGATCACCTCCAGCGTGTTCTGGATGCTGAAGTCTGCGGTCTGGAGGAACTGCTGCGCCGACGCGAGGAAGCCGGTGAGCCCGCCGCTCGCCCCCTGTCGCGCCGCCGCAGTCGAAACCAACTGACCGCCCTGCGTGGTGTCCGGCGGCACGCCACCGCTGTCCAGCCCCTGACCGCCGAAGTCCGTGGGCACGCCCTGGCTCGCCTGCTGCGCCGCCGCTGCCTCCTGCTGGAAGAACACCGATCCGACCGTGGAGAGGATCGCGTAGTTGCAGACGAACATCTGGAACTGGAAGGGCAGATGCAGCGGGTTCATCGAGTCCTGCTGCGTACCGGCGCTGACGATGTAGCCCTCGACCACGATGTCGTCGAAGTAAAGATACAGGCGCGCGTTCTGCTCCACGAGCTTGGTGCCGCGCAGATACTGATCGTAGTTCGCCCAGAACTCCGACTTCCAGTTGAAGTCCTTCGAGTTGATCAGGATGCCGCTGACGTTGAGGAAGCGCGGACGCTCACCGAAGAAGAAGATGTAGTCCTCGCCGAAGGTCTCGACGATCTGCTGCTTCTCGACGCGCTGCTCCACGATCTGTTGGATGATGAAGTTCGCGTAGTGCGAGCTGCGTCCGATGCCGTTCTCTTGCGTCGGACTGCTGGAGTCGAAGAGCGGGATCTCCTCGCCTGTAGCGGTGATGGCGCGGAGGATGCCGTACGTGTCTTCCTTGATCTCCAGACCACGAAGTGGACGACGCACGTTGTCGTAGGGCTGACGCTGCGCGGTATCCAGCTCACCGAACGCGTCGGTCTGGACCGAAATGAAGACTGCGATCGTACACCAGACCCCTTTCTGCGCCTATCAGCAGTAGGAAGGACACCATGAAAAGAGACGTCCGTCAACGCTTCTGGGAGAAGGTAAAGATCGTCGATGACGATACCTCCTGCTGGGAGTGGCAGGGCGGGATTGTCGACGGGTACGGCAAGTTCAACGACGGGACCAAGAACGGCGATCGTTCCCATCGCGTCGCGTATAAGCTGGAGAACGGACCTATCCCTGACGGGATGGAGGTCATGCACTCCTGCGACAATCGAAAGTGTTGCCGACCCGATCACCTGTCGGTCGGAACGAAGCAACAAAACATGGCCGACATGATCTCGAAGGGACGACAAGCCCGAGGCGAGAAGAAGTGGACAGCCAAGATGACGGCCGAGAAAGTGCTCAAGCTGCGCGAGCGGCATGACGCTGGCGAGACACTCGCCTCTCTGGCTCCGGAGTTCGGTATCAGTGAGAAGACCGCATCGATGATCGCATGCGGTGACATCTGGAAACACGTCGGCGGTCCTCGCCGCGAGAAAAGGAAGTTCGGCTAATGCTCGTCACGTCCACCGCGATTTCACCCCGGATCAACAGTCTGCTTCACAAGGCAGGCCTCGACCTCTACACCGCCGTCCGGAAGTCGGACGAAGATCTTCTGAAGCTGAAGGGCATCGGAGAGACGGCGCTTCGCGAGATCCGCAAAGCTTCGGTCCACGTCTACTACAGCGAGCTGCTGACGACCGAACATGTGCGCGGCTGCACGCTCGTCATCCGACCGGAGTCGCCGCCGACCGACTCCATGCACCTGCTCGCGCTCCTCGCCTCCGCCAACGGATTCGCCCTGGCAACTCGGGGAGGCAGCGGGCAGATCGGAGTTCTGCGGCGCATCACCACGATGTAGAAGGAGAACCATGCAACCGAAGATGATGCCAGGGCAGACGCCCTACACCACGGACGAGCTGAAGAAGCTCTACCGAGCCGTCGATGACGCCGCGGAAGCTGGAGTCACGGAACAGGACGAAGTCGAAGGACTCCTCCATCCGATCTGCACGTACTGCGGGCGCGTCGTGCGGACGTACCCTGGAGAAGAGATTCTCTCCTGCTGGCCGATCTTTCTACCGCCGTCGAAGTCGCCCACCCAGCGCATCACCGACCCGTTCTTCAAGCACCGCTCCTACACGGCGACCTGCCTGGTGATCAGCGGATACGGCCATGCCACCGGCCGACGCTGAGCTTCCGGCTAACCACGGAAAACCGTGGAGCGAGGAAGACGAGAAGAAGCTGTCGTGGGACTGGGGAACGATCCCACTGACGCAACTCGCCGCGCGCTTCAAGCGCAGTGGGTATGCGGTGTTTCGCAAAGCGATCGACATGGGCCTGGGTCGCGCCAAGCGCGGCACCATGTCGGTCAACGCCTTCTCGAAATACAGCGGATTCAGCGTCTTCAAGATCATGAAGGCAGCGCGTGCCTTAGACCTGAACCTGTGGCGCGGGCTGTCCAGCGAACCCGGACGTGATCGGGTACGTGATTACGACGTCAAGGACTTCCAACAGGAAGCCTTGATCAAGTACATGATGGACAATCCTTGGATCCCGAGCCCGGGATCCAGTATGTCGAAGCAGGGAGAATGGGGCACTGGCAGAAAACCAGCAGCCTGCTTGCGCTGCAATCGATCCGACAAACCCCACTTCTCCAAAGGGAAATGCCGCGGCTGCTACAACGCGCAGTACAAGGTCCGCAGCGGCGTCCGCTTTTCTGATCTCACGACAGAAAAAGTCGTCGCCATGAGAGAAGCCTACGCCAGCGGAGTGACGCAGCCGAAGCTAGCCCTTCAGTACTCCGTCTCTAAGTCGACGGTCAGCAAGATCATTCGCGGCGAATATTGGGCCAAGGCTGGTGGGCCGATCAACAAAAGAGCCAGGAAGGGCAGTCATGGAAGAGTGGGAAGAGACATGGCGTCAAGCACGCCTGCCGCGAATGGCGGCTCGAATGATCTGGAGCTACGGGGCGTGGCTGGTGGGCTCGCAGGCGGAGAGATTCGCGATGAAGCAACCGCCCGCACCGGAGAAGGACTGGGACCTGTTCGTGCCGATCCACACGTGGAGACAGGCCGCGATGTCGATCCCGAAGAAGGCGACCCTCAACGGTAACCGCGGGCTTCACTTCACGATCGACGGCGTGACGTTCGACATCTGGCCGGACGAGCTGTCGCGCTTCATTCAAGAAGCAACATCACCAGGACGGATCAAGGCGAAGTGGGGCTTCAGCTTCGTCGTAGACGTGCGCCACGGACTCGTCATCCGTGCCGAACGTATCTTCAGATCGCCAGACCGTTTTTGATCATGAAGTCCTTCACCTCCCGAGGCACCGGCATCAGCAGGTCCTCGGAGGTGATGTACCGGTGCAGCACGGCGGACAGCGCGTTCTCGAAGCAGTCTTCGGGACCCACGCTGTCCATGCCGCGCACACGCACCAGGCGCTTTCCGACCTTGATCTTTGCCTCGACTACCGTACGTTCCGTCATGATCAGTCTCCTGGTTCACCCGTCGCTACGCCACCACTGACCTGCGGAAGCTGGCCGCTGATGGTCCGAAGCAGCTCTACGGCCGAGCCGAGATGCTGCATGCTCTGGTACGCGACCGGATCGCGGCTTTGCTGCTGGCGCATCACGGCTTCTCGCTGCACCTCACTGAGCCGTCCGCCCGCGGCGCCGGTGGTCGTCATGCGAATGAGCTGCTCGGCTTCGGACTGGCTGAAGCCGCCGCCTGCCATGCTGCGGAACTGCGAGACAAGATCACCGCTACCCGAGACACCCATTCCGGAGAGATGCGTCTGAAGCTGACGCGCCACCTCGTCGGCCCCAGCGCCACCACGCTGAAGAATCGCCATCGCACGGCGAGCATCGACCTGACGTCCACCGACGGTGATCCCGGCCTCGCTGAAGCTGTTGCCGGTCAGCATGCCGAGCGCAGTCTCCGCGCTCTGCGCGCCACCACGACGGCCGCCACCGGTGAGCGCGCGCACCTGCTGCCGGATACCGGCACCGGCACCGAGCACTTCGCGCCCGAACTCGTCTCCACCCAAGCTCTCGCTGAGCGCGCGGTACTCCGCCGACGAGGTGTCCATGCGCGCGAGCTGCATCATGGTGTCCTGCGCCGCGGTGTTCAGGGACGAACCGCTCTGCGACAGATCGCGGAAGCGACCCGCCAGGGCACCAAACTGGCGCCCCATCGAAGTGTCGCCGAGGCGGCGGGCGAGCCGACTGTAGTCGGCACCTGTGCTGAGCCGGCCCTCGATCAGCTCGCGCTGACGACCTTCGTCGATCCCGAAACGCTCGAACTCCGATCCGATACCTCCGCCCGAGCGGATATTCTCTTCCATCTGCTGGATCATGGAACGCGCAGCACGGCCCTCGGCCGAGCCCTCGTCGGCGTAGGCTCCGCCCTGCGCCATCACGTCCTGGCGAAGAAGCTCCAGCTCCGCTTGCTGGCCTGCACGATCGCCGCTCATGCCAGACATCCGACGGATGCGGCGCGTGAACATGTCGGAGCCACCGACCGAGCGTACGGCCTCCTCGCTGACGCCACGGAGCCCTTGGAGCTGCATCGCTGCCGCTGCGCCGCCCCCAGCCGCCCTCCGGCCCAAGGAACGCTCGATGTCTGCCTCGGAGTAGCCGGAGCGGCGCAGAAGGGCGGCCTGGGTCTCGCGCGCCCCGGCTTCGTCCATCGAAGCTCCTGGACCGCCTGCCTCACGACCCAGCCGTTCGGCGAGGTGGCCGCCACCGGTGATGAAGCTCGCCGCCTGATCGGCAGGCGTCATGATCTGCTCCATCTGACCGCTGCCCATACCGAGCATGCGCATGATGTCGCGGCCCATGCCTCCGAGCGTATCGCCGCCGCCACGGGCGTTCGCCAGGCCTGCTCGGGTCGGAGAGACACCACCGACACGCATCCCGTTCTGCGCCATGAAGGCGTCGACCGCGTTCGCCGAGGCCCCGCCGTTCATGTACTGGTAGAAGTTCGACGCGTTGCCGCCGGCCGCAGCCATCACCTGCGCGTTCATGATGTCGCGTCGAGTCGCGTTCGCGTCCGCGCTGAGGCGCTGAAGCTGATTGGCGTCTGCACCGAACACCGCTCCCGATCTCGCCATCTGAGCGGAGTCGACCGCCTCCATGAGCTGCGACGCCCCCATGCCACGGACTCCTCGGACCCCGCGCGCCGTCAAGCTCTCGCCCACGCTCATGTATCCGGTCTCGATGCCGAGCCCACGAAGCATGCGCTGGGCGAGAGGCGTTCCGAAGGCCTGAGATCCAGACACCCCGGCACCGCTGACCCCAGAGCCAACGGAAAGCCGATCCATGTCCGACTGCGAAGCCTGTCCGATGCTCATCCGAGCCATGGCTCGGCGATCTTCTGTCGTCATGCTGCTGGCGGTGACGCCGAGCACGTCGTTCATCGTGCGCTCGGCGAGCGACGAGATACGGGTGAGGAAGCTACGGCCCAGCTCGCGCGCACGCGTGACGCCCATCGTGTCGGACATCCCGTGTTCGAGATGACGCATGAAACCGTCGAAGCTGCGGTTCTCCGAGATGTCCTGCGACAGCGCCTGCTGACGACCCGACGCCATGCGATCGATGCTCTCCGACGATGCGATCGCGCCCTGATTGCGCATCAGGCTCATCATCATCTCGGACTGCGGCCGATCCATGTGGAACCGTCGCTGGAGAACCAGGCTGGCGAGATCGTCACCCTGGTCGAGCACACGGTCGCCTACCATCAGGCGCATCATGCCGATCTGGGCAGCCATACCGCCCTGCTCCATCACGGCGCCGCGCAGCATGCCCTCACGGTTCAACGCCCGAGCGCGACCCATGCCGCCGACACGTCCGTGAGCGGCTCGACTCACCTCGCCGGTGGTCAGGTCGCCGGACATCATGCGCTGCATCATGTCCTGATCGAGCCCGGTACCGTTAGCGTTCGACATCGCGAAGAGCGAGTACCGCCCCATGCCGGTGCGACTGAACTGTCCCGCACGCTGAAGCATGTTCGTGGTGAAGGCTGCTATCGCCTCCGGACCCTGAAGACCTCCCGTTGCCTCCGACAACATCTCCTGGTTGATGGCACCCGAGCTGAGGGCCGCTCCGAGCGTCTGCGCGCCCCGAAGCGCACCCATGGCGCCCTGACGACCGAGCCCACCGAAGCCTCGGCTGATCTGCGAGCCCTGCGCACTGAGTGCGATCAAGCTCTGACGATCCATACCCGTGACGGCCTCGGCGCTACGCACCTCTGCCGCGAAGTTCGACTGATCGCTCGACCTGAAGATACCGCTCTGTTGCGCACCTCGGACGAACTGAAGCGCGTCCGTGAGCGTGCCGCCTAGCTCACGCTGCACGTCCCGAAGCGTGTTCAGCATCGTGCGGAAGCGCTGCGTGAACTGCTGCACGTCGCGCACCGCGGTGAACATGCCGGAGTCCGCGCCGCCCTGGACCAACGACGTCATCTCTTGGGCCGAGCTGAACGGACTGCGGCGCAGCTCGCCGCCCATCATCGATCCGATCTGACCCATCTGCTGCTGGCTGAAGCCGCGCCCGAAGGCGCCCTGCCCGCCCATGAACTGGAAGTTGTTGCGGAGCGTTGAGTTCAAGGCCGCCTGCTCGTGCATGCCTCCGGCGAACGCTCCTCCATAGACCTGAGCCGCTTGGCCCGCAGCGTAGAGCGGCAGACCCATCGCGGCCCCGCCCACGGCACCCATCGCGGCCCCGCCCATTCCGAAGCGGGCTCCCATCATCGCACCGCTGAACGGATCCATCGGGATAGGCGCGAAAGCGCTCATCATACCGAGCCCAGCCATGCCGACGCCCATTGCGGTCGTGCCCAGGTTTCCCATGCGGGCCGCGACCTGCTCCCCGTACATCCCACCCATACCTCCACGCATCGCGCCGATCGCGCTGAGCTGGGGCATCTGGGGCGCACCCATCATCGGCATCTGGCCGCCGCCCATGCCGATCTGCTGGGCATAACCGCCATAGCCGGCGAACATGCCCATCTGCTGGCCCACCATGCCAGAGATCATCGCGGATGTGTACACAGTCATCGCAGGTGTTAGCGTACCCGAATCCCCTGACTTCGCCTATCAGCTCTCGAAGGAGGATCCATGTCCCAGGACAATCGATGGAAGTGCCCGAAGTGCGACAAGATGAACATGCCGACGAACCTCGCGTGCAGCGAGTGTGCGACCGCCAACCCGCAGGTGCAGCAGACCGGCGGGGTCGTGCTGGTGCCGAGGATCGGCAACGTGCAGGCGTACGTCACGCTCGAAGGCGACGGCATCCAGCGTCAGCCCTACGCAAAGTTCGGCCGGATCAAGGTCGGTGAGGATCCGCGTCCACTCAACCTCTTCAACATGGAGGAGGTTGCGGCGCTGCACGCTCTCACCGAGCAGGTCTTGCGTGAGGCGTACAGGATGCAAACGATCGTCGTGCCCGCGCTGATGGAGGAAAAGGGATGAATCACGTCAACGTGATCGTGCTGTTCGGCGTGAAGGGCAGTGGCAAAGACACCGTCGGCCACTACCTGCACAACGAGCACAACTTCGCTCCCGACAGCTTCGCCTCGCCGCTGAAGAAGATGGTGAAGCTGGCGTTCCCCGACTTCACCGAGGTCGATCTCTACGGGCCCAGCGCAGGACGCGAGCGTCAGTACGCGCAGTACCCGAAGACCGACGACTGCCTGAAGTGCGGATCGGTTCTATTCGATAACGCTAAGTCGCCTATCGGAGCTGAGTTGATCTGTACAGCCTGCGGTTCCACCTACCCGTACGACGTGAACCCAAGGATCGCACTACAAACGCTGGGCACCGAGTGGGGGCGTCGCCTCTACAAAGACATATGGGTCGACGCCGCGGTGCAGCGCGTCAGAGCCGAACGCCTGGACTGGCGCAAGCGGCTGTTCGGTCGTAACCAGACCTACTTCCCTCCACCCGGCTTCGCGATCGAGTTCGAGAACGAGCCGAAGTTCGTCTTCACGGACGGGCGCTTCGCCAACGAGCAGGTGCGATGCGCCGAGATGGGCGCGACAACCGTGCTACTCCTGCGGAAGCTGGAGGAGTCGGAAGACACCCACGCCAGCGAGGCCGAGCTGAAGACGATCCCGCGCGAGAAGTTCGACTACGTCCTCGACAACCGCGGCACGCTCGAAGAGCTGCCGAGCAAGATCGAGGAGATGCTCAAGGCCCTGCGAGATCCGGGCCCACCTCACCTATAAGCAAGTGAGAGGCGCATCCTCCTTCGTGTTCTCTCCCCACCGTGAACCCGCAACGCAGGTATCCAGCCATGGGTGCCTGCGTTGCGGGGCACGGCCTATTCGTTTGGAGATCTATGAGCATCACGTTCGCCAAGACCGTCCACCGGACGAACCCCAGCCTCCTCGCCGAAGGCTCGCCCCGGCCCGAGCCGCTGGTGTTCAAGAAACAGCGCGGCAACGCGTACGAAGACGACTACGAGGACGAGTACGGGCTGTGGAAGCACGAGCATCCGATCATGGCTGAGGGTCCGATCTGGCTCTACATCATGACGTACGAATGGCCGAGCGAGAGGTTCGAGAAGCCGCGACATCGCTGGGCTTCCGATCTCATCGCGGTGTCGCCCTTCTTCGCCACCGACACCTCCATCATCAGCGCGATGAACAGCATGGGCGACTATCTCGAAGAGAGCTGGGACGGCCTCAATGATGCGGGGAAGGAGGCCGCGATCTGCGAGATGCTGATCGACTACGGCGTCAAACTCACCGTCATCACGAAGACCAGCACAAGAGCAAAGGGTCCGTTCAAGGGCTGCGCGGTCGAGGCTTCAGTCGCCAGCTTCCTGTGGGGCTTCGTCGCCGACCGTCAGGTCAACGCCATCGGCAGTTCGGGCTGGGACTTCCTGAGTGGAGACCTCGGGCTCGGCGAGCACAAGAAGACGCCCGATGGCTTCCAAGTCAAGGTGATCGACTGGTTGAACAACCGCTACCCAGATCGTAAGGAGCATCACACGTGAAAAAGGAACCGCCTCCTCTGAGCCAGTGGCAGCTTCTGCGAGCGAACCAGCTCGCGCTGAACAAGGAGGGAATCGCGCTGCACGCCGGATACTTCGGTGATCGCCCCGCCGCCTACCTCTGCGCCGTAGTACCGGAGAAGGGTGGAGGCGTCCGGCTCGATCCCATAGCGTTACTGCTCGACGAGACCATCATCGAGGAGTTCCGCACGAAGCTCGCCAGCATGGTGGGCCACGAGCTGGAGAGCCCACACACCCACGTGCTCCGCGACTCCGAAGACATGAAAGACCACGACCCCGAGGAGCCCAACTGATGATCGCACATCTCACACCAGCCTACGGCAAGGACTACCGCGCCAAGCGAGAGATCGTCAGCACACTGAAGGGCGGTGGCGATTTCATCCTGAACGATCCCAGCTCACGCTGGAACAACCGACCGATCAATCTGCCGCAGCTTAAAGAAGCCGGCTACACCAGCGTGACCGTACGCTTCAACAAGCTGAAGCGCGTCACCTCCGTCACGCTGAGCAAGCTGTGAGCTACGGCGGCGACGTTGGAGAAGAGTGCGCGTGCTGTCACCAGATCATCAAGCTGGATTACGACGGCACCTACGAATGTGCCTGCACCGCGGGCGAATGCGACAACTGCTGCAACGATCACAGCGAGGAAGAACAATGAGCTGGATCAGGCTCCGCGAAGTGAATCAGTGGAACGTGATCAGCTACTCGGAATCGACGGTTCTGACGCGAACCCTCAACGGCCACGGCCTCATCAAGCTCGAAGAGCGTTCGATGCCGGTACGATGGCCCGACGGCACGACTGAGTACATCGATCTCAAGAGCGTCAAGACCCAGGTCGACACGTACGACATGGGGTCGACCCACAAAACCGAGCAGACCCGCTTCGGTTTCTGGACCAAGGTCCACGGCCTGCTGCTCTGGGTCGACATCTGCGGAGTCGAGGTGCGCACCGATTACCTCGGCAGGAACGAGCCGTGAACGAGCGCTGCCCCAGCACGACAGTCACCGGCCTGCTCGAAGCTGCGGAGTCGAACTCGATGTTCGACTACTACAGCGATCGCTGGCGGCAAGACAGCGCATTCGGCCGCGTGGAGTGGGTCGGCACGATGCTAGGCCGCCTGGCGGACCGGAAGCTCGTCGACTGGTCCGGCGACATGTCCGACGTTACGATCACCGAACTGGGCAAGAAGTATCTGGCCTGGTTGCGCGGCGGACGCCGTGGGCCCAACCCGTGTAGGAGTTCCGATGAAGCACCGTTGGTGGAGGTGGCGCGTACGGCGCCACAAGATCACAGTGATCGACAACGAGACGCAACGACTGACCGAGCCAAGATCACGGCTTCGGTGGCAGGCACTGCGCGTATCGACGGAGGAGTTCATCCTCCACGCCAAGCTCAACGTAGGCTACAACATCCGCCCGCTGATGTTCGTCGTTCGCAAGACCGACAACGCTCGAAGGCGGGCGCGACGCCGGCTCGTCAGCAGGTGATCAGTGCCAGCGCGCCGGCAGCCAGCCCACGGGGTAGCCGAACAGCGCGGAGAGCAGCCAGAAGCACGCCACGACGATGATGACGGCTCGCGCAACGCGAGCCATGAGGAACCATGAAGACCATCCTGAAGATCCGTAAGTCCGACGACGTGCTCGACGACACCGCATACCCCGTCCGCAGACTCATCATCGAGAACGGACGGATCATCGATCACATCGACGAGAACAAGGAAGCCGCCTACAGCTACATCGGCATGCCTGGCAAGGGCAGCACGATGCACGACCTCGACATCTGGCTGTCCTACCGCTGCCGGCCCGACGTCCACCCGATGAACTTCCACGAGGCGCAAGAGTTCGGGTTCCACAGCACCGGAAAGTGGGAGGAGATCAACGATTCCTGGGGCATGATGAACCTGCTGCGCGCGGGTGAGCAACCGGTCGAAGGTCCGGTCGACGATAACGTACCGGAGAGCAAGATCTGCCGATGCCCCGCACCACACCCCGGCCACGTCCCGGTCCAGCACGTCGAGGGCTGTCACGTCGGCAAGACCATCGCAGCCGTGGGCTGCTCGTTCTGTGGTGCTAAGGCCGGCCAGCCCTGCGTCGCAGACGGAGGCACCTGGATCATGCCGGGCATCCACAACGCAGTCCGCAAGCTGCCCGAGGACGCGTGAACGGCAACCCAACGATCGGCAAGACGCCGTCGGGCACTGGCTGGAAGGTCTACGTGATCGGCCAGCCCAACAGCCACTTCTCGGACTGGCGTGGATCGAACATGCGCATCATCCCGCTGCCCGGTCAGCCCAGTCGCGGCTTCACCTCACGGAGTACGCGCTGGAGCACCTCAACAAGTCGGTGCCGAAGGGCGAGGACGATCCCGACTATCGACGCTGGCTGAGGCGCTTCGACGGCTCGTTCATGACCGAAGATCGGTTCAAGAGCCTCGAAGAACGGGATGTGGTCTATCAAGAAGGAACCTGGCGGTTCCGGGAGAAGAAGGCGTGAAGTTCATCGTCGAGATCGAGCTGGGCAACGACGCGATGCAGACGAACCGGGACGTCTCCAAGGCGTTGCGTCAGGTCGCCAAGGAGGTCGACCACCAGGGCGCAATGTTCCGCAAGCCCACAGAGTTCAAGATCAGAGACCTCAACGGCAACACCGTAGGACGCTACGAAACAGCCGACGAACCCAAGAAACCTGCCCGCGATAGCTACCCATCAATGGGCCAGAACCTACAGCTACTGGTTCACGTAGCTACGATCCTGAAAGACCGCCTGAAGGATCAGAGACTGTCTGAGCTATTCCAGCCCGAGGAGCTGGAGAGCCTCCACAAGATCAGCGCTTGGGCAAAGTGAAGAAGGGGACCTCGCGGTCCCCTTTCTTTTGCCCTCAGTCGTCTTCCTCGACTTCGATTTTGGTCTCGCCTCGCAGCGCCGACTGATGCTTCGGCTTCTTCATCACGTGCGACATGTAACGCTGCACGATCGTCTTGCACTGCTGGCAAAGAAACGAGAACTCCACGATGTTCTTGTCGTCCATCTGGACCACGAGGCTCTTCGGCGGATCCGGGATCTTGCCGCCTCTCGCCATCTTCACGACTTCGTCGAGGCTTACCTCCGCCTCGTCCTCTCGCGGACAGCGCGTGCACTGCCGCTTGATCGCCAGGGTCGCGTTCACGGCTGCTTCTCCGTGGCCAGGTACATGATGTAGGTCTTCACGATGGCTCGTTCGATGTTGATCAGAGGGGAGGGGTTCGTACTGCCGTTGGTGCGCTGGCGCTCGATGAACCAGCGCTCGAACTTGGCGATCTCGCCGTTGAGCAGCTCATCAGCTCTTTCCGGCGGGAGCTGCTGCGGGAGCGGGCGGATTTTGATTTCGATCTCCAGGTCCACTGGGGCTCTCCTTCGCTACGGGCTTCACGTGACCGTTGCCGTTCGTCTTGGCAGCCGGGGCAGCCGGCTTGGCCTCGGTCTTCTGCGGTTCTGCCTTCGGCTCCGCAGCGGACGTGACCACCGTCGGAGTGGCGGGCACGACCGGCTCTTTCAGCAGCTCGGCGATGGGAGTGTTCTCCAGCCGCGTCAGCGAGGTCTGTAGCCCGTCCATGTACTCGACCAGGTCGGCCGAGGTCATCTCGATGTGGTCCGCCGGTACGCGGCCGTGGTCGCTCCTGGTGACGAACATCTCCGCCATGCCGCCATCGGCCGGCATGTAGTTCGTCTTCAGGTAGAGGACGAGCATCTTCGCCACCGCGATCTTCGACCGCAGTTCCGAGATCTGCCCGTTGATTTCGCCGACGGTTGCCATGGCTATGTGCTGAGGAAGGACCGAATACGGCCCTGTAGATCAGCTCCTGCTCCTGTGTCCTTGAGGATGTTCTTCAGCGGATAGATCGCCCACTTGCGGTCCACCCGAGCCTGGTCCAGTCGGTCGCCGGCTTGCGCGCCCGTCGCCTTGAGGATGTCCTCGGTGCGGCTGTGGATGTTGGACTCGAACAGGCCCCGACGGATGTCGCAGTTGCCGTCGAGGTTCAACCACATCCGCATCACGAGGCCTGCCCAACCCTGGAGCGTGAGGTGTCCGCCGACCTGGCCTGCGAGGTCCTTGGGGCTGACGGCGCGCTTGCAGCGCGGGCACAGCGCCGCCGTCTTCGAGACCCAGCGAAGGTCCAGCGGGCCCGAGCATGTTCGTCGAGCCCCGTTCTTCTCGACGAGGTTCGGGCAGAAGTACACCACGGCGTCTCCGCCACCCGTGGCCTGGCCCATGTTCTTCCACGCCGTGATCATGCCGGGGAACGCCTCGTTCACCTTGCGGCCCAAGAAGACCACTTCCAGCTTGTACTCCGCCTGGACCTGATCGAGCTGCGCCTCTTTGAACAGCGCGTCGAGCTTGCTCTGGACCTCGGCTTCGATGTGGAGATCGTCGGCGCCCTCGGCGTAATCGACCACCCCGTGCGGGACACGGCTCTTTCCGTCTCGACGTACGAAGTTGTCCATGATCAGCTCTTGGTCGAGGTGGCGACGGCGAGGGCCTTGCTCGCGGTACCGGCGTCGTGTGCCCCCATCATCTTCCCGCTCGCGGGATCGAAGGGGTAGTCCTTGCGCCCGACCAGCGGCTGCGACACCACCTCGACCGAGGACTGCACGGCGCGGACTGCTGCGGCGCCCAGGGCTTCCGACGCCGCCTTGACGTCGTTCTGAAGCACGACACGCCACAGGAAGCGGATGTTGTTGGTCTGATCGACGTAGAACCACTTGCTGACGTCGGTGCTCCACGGCTGTCCCACCGAGGCCAGCAAGAACTCGCTCATGGTCTCGTTCCAGAAGCTGTCCTTGGCGACGCGCAGGAGAACGATGACACGCCCGGGTGCCGTCTCGGTCTTCGCGATCGAAATGCCGGCACGCTGAAGAAGCTTGTTGAGGGCGATGGCCATGATCAGACTCCCATGTCGATGATGACGCCGAACGTCGCGTCGTTGAAGTAGATCGTCGGACCGCCGAGAACGAGAAGCTTGTCGGGGTACTTCTCGTTCTCGTGGTAGCTCACGTTCATGCCGAGGAACGTATCGGGCTGCGAATGCTCCTCGATCCCGAAGTAGTCGGCGAAGATGTCTCCGGCCGGCGCCAGGATGCCGCAGACGCGCAGACGTTCGTTGCTGATCGTCTTGGTGGCGAGCCCGAGGTTGAGGTAGGGGTGGGAGTCGGGCTTGAACTCCTGAGTCAGCAGGCGGATCTTGCCCATGAGGAACTCCAGATCGACGTCGATCTTCGTCTCGGTCTTCGGCAGCACCGGCGAATCGTCCTCGTCCTCCATCAGCCGCGAGACGATGAACTCCTCGGGCGTGACCTCGACCTTCTGGATGCCGCTGAGCTGCATCACGCGCTTGAACAGCGACACGACACGCTCCACGCCCTTGGGCAGCGGCTCGTTGTGGACCCGCAGCTTCATCGATTCCCCGCGATCGTCTTCATGATCTTGCTTCCGTGCTCTTTGATGTGGCGCATGTAGTGCGCCATGGCGTCGTTGATGACGCCGCTCTGCCCCCGAGGATGGTGTGCCGCCTGCTCGCGGATGAACTCGTGCAGATCGGGCAAGAACCGCACGGTCGTCGGAGGCGTCTTCTTGTCTCCACGGGGCATGTGTATTCGTAGGAATACAAGGAATACACATGACCGTCAACTACGTCGGTGCGGCGCCCGTAGGCTCGCGCAGGTTCTGGAGCCCGGCGAGGTAGTCCTTGAGCCCGGGGAAGGCGGGGAAGAGGGCCTGGAGGCGCACCAGCACCCATTCGTGCATCGCTTCGAGGTCGTGGTCGGCGGTGGTGACGCCTTGAAGCAGCACGGCGTCCCGCAGCTCGCGCTCCAACTCGGTCTTGAGCCGGGGGTTCACCGCCAGCCAGTACGGCAGCCAGGTCCACCGAATCTCCAACGCGCCATCTCTGATCTGAACGAGCCTCATCGCGAATCCCCGCAATGCACGAAGCGGCCGTTCTGGATGAAGCCGTGCCACTCACACCCCTTCTCGCCGCCCTCGACGTGAATGCTCGGAGCGAACGTCAGCGTGCTGAAGTCGTTCCGATCGCCCGTCATCTCCCACGTCGCGCCGCTCGGGAACCAGTTCGTGAGAGCCGGGCCACCGTCGAGCGGATGACGCAGCGGTACGCTGAGGTAGTGATCGTGAATCGGACACTCGAAGACCATCACGACACCAACACGCCCGTTCTCCGAGGCCCAATGCGGGTCGGCCTGCGTCAGCAGTTCGAGCCGCTTCTCTCGCTCCTTCATCATACCGATCGGACCGTGGCCTGAAGCAGGTGAGCGGTGGCGGTGAGCTTGTCGTCGCCGTGATCCCAGACGCGCTCCACGGTGAACCAGAACGGGGAGTTGGGGGTCAGCGCGCTGAGCTGGAAGGGCACCTCGTACACGATGTTCGCGGTGGTGAACGCCACGGTGGCCTCGGCCGTAACGGTCAGCGCGGCGTAGGGGTTGCCGGTGCCTGTGCCATAGCTGATGCGGAACCGCGCCGTCTTCGAGGCCGATCCATTCGCATCGGCGGTCAGGTAGAGCCTGATCACCGGATTGCTCACCTGCGTGAAGCTCGACCAGCCTGCACGGATGAAGCGACCTCCCAGAGACACGATCGCGTTGCGGACCAGCGCGTCGATGCCGCTGCCGTTGATGTCGCCGAAGATCATCTGGCAGACGATCGCCGCATTGGTACCGGTCGTACCGTAGAGCTGCGCGACGTACGCGCTTTGCTCTTCGATCCACTGCTGGTCGTGGGCGGGCGAACCCGCGATGTGGGAGGTGGCGAAGCGGGTCCAGCCATCGGCACGACCGGCGACGGCGTTGTCGGAGCTGGAGTCAAGCTTGGTGGTGCGCCACTGGTTCGGGACCACGAGCGCGTAGCGCACTCCCTGGAACGCTCCGCTGGGTGTGGCGGTGTAGCGGCCGTCGAAGACGAGGCCGTCGCTCGGGCTGGTGTGGGTGCCCGCGATCACAAGAGCTTCGGCGTAGCTGTGCACCTCGCCGGGATCGGCAGACAAGGTGAGCTGCTTGGCGAAGTACGAGGGCAGCGTCGAAGTGGTGACGCCATGCAGCACTCCGCCCTCGATGAGCTGGAAGTTGCCGGCGGACCCGCTGCCCGCATGCGTGAACCCCTGAGCCGCCGGCAGCGTGCCACGGCGCGCGTCGTACTCGATCACGGCGGCGCACTTGTCGAACGGGATGCTGGCGCGAGAACCGCTGCCCGGCTGTGCACCAGGAACGCGACCGGCGGCACGGTCGATCCAGGCGCGGGGCGCGCCACCCAGGTCGGCGTCGAACGGAGAATGGATCATGGGCGGAGCCTCCAGCGAGAACGTGTCCAGCGGCGTCTCGATGCCACCGCATCGATCCACCAGAGTTGCGGTGTAGAGCCCGGTGACGTCGACCTCGGGAAGCGCGGCGACGAGCAACGACGTGGCGAGCTGTGCTCCAGCCGGAGGCGTCGGCGCTGTCTGCGACGGAACGACCATCGTACTGATCGCCGGGGGGAGCGCAGGCACCAAGCTCAGGCTGGTGACGAAGCTGCTGCCGCTCGGCCCATCCCAGCGCACGCTGAAGCAGGTCACCGGCGGCGTCACATCGCTGCCCACCACGAAGATCTGCCCGTTCTCGGTGTAACTGGCGAAGAGTGCGATGCCGCCCAGACGGACTTCGCTGCGCTCTCGTCCGCAGCTCTCGCAGCTCGTCACGTTGGCGACGGCGTTCAGCGTCGAGCTGAACAGGCCCCACGACGTCGTACCACTACCGCCGAGGGTGCTGCCGACCGGCGTGCTACCGACGCCCGAAGGCGTGAAGAACTCCATCCAACGATCAACGGCTACCGCATCGCGACGCCGTCTTGTGGCGAAGCGCGTGTAGCCGCAGGTGCAGCGTCGGTTGGGGAAGGTGGCGGGCACCGCCCGAGCTTACCCCACTACTTGGACGAACCGCCAGTCTTGATCTCCGGACGAAGAAGACCGGGGCGGCTGTTGCGCACCTTCCGGCTCTCCATGCGGAGCAAACGGCCCTCCTTCCTCACGCTCTCCGCCGCGTTGGCGACGCGCTGTATGGCGTCGGGGATGTCGCTCGCCGCATGTTCCATGGAGTCCACCATGGTGCGGCGAATCGTGTCGTCTTCGCGGCGCTTGGTCTCATCGGCCATGATCGTTCCTCCTCATGTTGCGCAAGTCTTCTGCGATCTCGCGCATCGCGTTCTTCGCCTCCGATACGGTGTCTTTCATTCCTTCGAGCATGATCGCTGTGTTGTTCAGAACGCTGGTGGTCTGCTTCAGCAAGTCAACGAACTTCTCTTGGCTCGCCTCGATGTCCTTCCGACGCTCTCGGTTTAGCTCAGCCATCTCCGCCGAGCACTGCTTGGTCAGGGCTTCGACTTTCGCCTGGTGTTCGGCTGCGTCCTTGAGGCGTCCCTGCTGCGCTTCGTCGATCTTGCCGTAGAGCTTCTCCTGCTGCGCCGTCGACCAGCGCCAGAGGAATACGATAACCACCGCGAACGCGATGACAACGATGCCCAGAACGCCATACTGCAACAGTTGACCTGTGGCATTGTGGATCTGCTCTGCCTCTTCCATACCCAGCTCCCAATGAGGCGTTGATCGAACTCAGAGATCCATCGGATGCTTCAGAACGCACATCTGATCGATCTCGAAGTAATAGTTCGAGGTTGTGCCGGTCGCGCCGAGGAACGAGAAGCCCACGGTGTCGAGCGTCGCGCCGATCCAGTTCGAGCTGAGGGCCGAGCCCTTGTCAGCGGCATACTTCTGATCGGTGGCGAAATCGAAGAGATGAGCGCCAGAGCTGGAACCAGGGAAGTCGGCGTAGTGCTCGCACTTCCACTGCGGCTTGCCCCCCGAAGGGTGGCGCTGAACCATCGTCGAGCGGAAGGGAACGACCAACGACCGCTCGTCTGCCGACGACATCAGGCCACCGATGTTGATCCACGACGGCGTACCGTTGGAGATGAAGGCACCTGCCGCTCCCTCGACCAACGCCCCGCGAGTCGCGGTACCGACCTGGGCCTGAGCACAAGCCGCAAAATGGCTGAGACCCGATGCCTTGTTCATCAGCATCGACGGGCCCATCGAGTACCACTCGGTGTAGTGCGTGAAGTCGGCGACACCCACCAAACGGAACTGGAAGATGAAACGGCGCACATCCGTGTGCACCAGCGGCAGGGTCAGGTCGTTGATGTAGATCGTGGCGAGCTGATTGCCCGTGAGCTTCGTCGGGAACGCGATGCGGAGGCGAGGACCTTCACGGCCCGTTACCATGCTCATCGTGAGCGAACCGCTGCTGAGCGTATCCCAGCCCACGGTGAACTGCGAAGCATCGGACTCGTTCCACCTCCAGATCACCGGACTGCCCACGTGGGTGTCGACGTAGTTCTTCGTCGCGACGTCCTGCGCCGAAGAGGGATCAGCGACATTCCGAAGCTGCTGACCGGCGAAGGCGGCCGGGCCCGTCAGATGAGAGGCCAGCGAGACGAGGTTGGCCCCGTCGAGGAACATGTTGTTGGTCTGCCCGAGGTTGACCGCGTCTTGCAGAGAGACGCCCCCAGCGATGTTGGTGATCTTGTGGCCGTTGAAGTCGAAGTCGACCGAAGCGCTGTGGATCGCGTTCTGGATGTTGGAGGGATCATTGGCCGCGGTGTTGGCGGCACTCGCTGCTGCGCTATCGGCGTAGTTCTTGTTCGCGGCGTCACTGCCGCTGGAGGGACCCGACAGGTTGACGATCTTGTGGCCGTTGACCGAAACGTCGCCAGTAGACGACGCCAGTGCCGAACGAACGGCACCCTCCGTGACCCCGCCGCCCGCCGGCCATGCCGGTGGATCGGGCAGAGAGCCCGCGAATCCAGCCGCGGTGCTCGGGCCGCTCCAGTCGACCCGATCCACCATGACGTAGCGCTGAACATCGCCATCGAGCTTGCCGGTGAAGAACGGGACGTAGGCGTCGTGGATCGGAGCGTACGAACTGTCGAGCAGCGTCGTGAAGGGATCATCCTCCAGGCTGATCTCGACCTTCGTCCCAGTCGTCTTGATCGTGAGGCGGACGTTGAAGTAGACGCTGTCCCCGATGTCGAGTGTGATGGGCTCGTCGTGGAGGACCGTGTTCCGGATGGTGACCAGCGACCACGATCGAGCGGACTCCGCCCAGTTCGCAGAGAAGAGGATAGCGTTCGTGACGCCGCTGTCTCCGATTCCGCCTCCGACGCCGAAAGCGTAATGGCACTGCGTATCCGACGTGGTCTGCGTCTGATCGATGGGAAACATCGCACGCCATTCGAGGACCAGCGGGCCCGAGGGGCCGAGCATGCGGCCCCAACCCGGCTTGATGACGAAACAGTCCGAGCCCGGCAGCGCGAAGCCAACCACGCCGACGGAGTCGAAGTACGGCAACGCCGCGAACTGTACGCCGATGTTTTCGGGTGAGCTGATCCAGCCGTCCCCGGCGCCGATGAAGTTGTCGCTGGTGTCGGATCCGCCGCCACCACCACCTGCGGCCACCGCCTCGACTGCGTTGGTGATCTCCCACACCCACTCCGCCCAGTCGCGCCAGTTCTGCGCGGAGATCCCGCGACCAGCGAGATCGGCGTAGAAGGCGTTGTCTTCGCTGAGGGCAGGGTTGTGCGCATTGAGCGTCGCTCCCGGAGGCGCAGACTCCGAGAACACGAGGGCCCGCAGCCCGGCAGCGACCGTCCGAACCGAGGCGATACGTACCGACTTGGTGATCGTGACGCCGTCGTTGGCAGTGAGCTGGATCCGGAAGGCGCACGGTGGCGTGATGTCACCGAACGGTCCGATGGTCACCGACGTGCCGGTGGTCGCCGACAGCGTCGCGGCAGATCCCACGACGTCCAGCAGCTCCCACGTATAGCTGACGCCGGGTCCGGGGGCCGGAGAGGTCGCGACGAGTGTGATGACCTCGCCCGGAACGAGATCGTGACGTGTGACATCCGGCGTTCCGGATCCGGGGGTCGCTTGATCGATCCTGAACTGTGCCGCCATGCCGACGAGCATAGCAGAAGACCCCCGTCAACCCGAAGTCCCTACAGGGTGCAAAGAGAAAAGGGACCACGGGCCGAAGCCTGTGGTCCCTTGCCTCACGCGTTGTCGCAGCCGGGCGGATCCTCGGTATCGATCCCATGGGAGGCGAGAAATCTCTTCCTCGTCTCGGGATCCATCTTCTCCGCCATATCGAGCAGGCTCGTCACCTCCTTCACCTGCCGCTCGATCTCTGGCGGGATCGTTCTCATCTTCGTAGACGGCTTGATCGGAAGCACAGGAGCCAGTCTCTTGCCAAGCGGCTTCGCCGACAGGCCTGGCGCCTGGAACAACGCCTTCTCCTCCATCGCCGCCTGCCACCGCCTCACCTCGAAGTCGTGGAGCTTGGCTGCGTGTGCACGGCGCCCCTCTTCTTTCGAATCCAGATGCATGATCAACCGCCACGATACCGCAGCGGACAAGATCACAGCCGTGAACGCGATGAATCCCCACGTGAGCATGATCACCTCAGAAGCTTGTCCACGTCCTCGCGGTCGGCGGTGAAGAACACCGACGGCAGCTTGATCCGGATGATGTCGTCGCCGAAGCTGGTCCGGATGTGCTTGTTGCTCTCCTGCTCGGCGAGCCACTTGATGAACACGACGATACCGCCGACCTCCAGGTCGGGGATGGGGATGCGGGTGAGCGGATGCTCCAGCTTCCGACCACCGTACGTGGTGAAGCCGTAGGCGAGCACCTCGCCCATCGCGTGGATGCCGGAGTCTCCGTGATCACCCACCGTCTTCGGTACGATGATGCCACCCGAGGTCTTCTCTCGGAGCGGCATCACCTTGACGAGCACGTCCTCGTTGATGAGCCGGATCTTGCGGCCATCGGCGAAGACGTACTCGTTATGCGGGAGTCTCTTCTTCACCGATCACTCCTTCGTGTCGGCCTTGGTCATGTCGGTCTGCGGCGCCGAGGTCTCCGGCGGACGGCTGCGATCCGCCAGCACCTGTGTATAGAGCACCTGCGTGTTCTGCACCGCTTCCTCGTCGGTCGCACCGTAAGCCATGACGCCCGGCACGCTCTCCGCCACGCAGAGATAGCGGCCGTCGGTCTCCAGCTCGACCTCGGCCTCGACCGTCTCGCTGAGATGGTTGCCGATCAGCATGGTCTTGCGCGGGTACTGAGGCTCGGCCCGATCCGCGGTCTCCGGTGCCGGAGCCGCACTCTCCAACGCCGTGACCGGCTTGAAGTGCATGTTCGTCGCGCGCGCGACCTCGTCGATCAGGCGATCGGTCTCGAAGGGCTGGCCGGCGTTGATGCGATCGACGATCGTGTGTGCGTCCAGGCCGCTGTCCTGGAGACTCTTGCACACGCCGAGGATGCGATCCGGCGTCGAATCCGCCAGCGTGTAGAGGTTGCGCCGGCCGTCCATGATGAGGATCGGCTTGTCGGGGTTGGGCATCGGCTTCGGTGTCCGGTACTCGACGCTGACCTGGATCGCGAGGCCCTCGACGACGAACCCGTCGGAGCCCGTGCGCTCGATGTGCTTCTTCTGCACGACGCCGACCGCGTCGATGGGCTCACCGGCCGAGTTCGTCGGCAGATCGGCGAAGAGGGCGTCGACGAGCTGGTGAGCCTGCTGACGCAAGGATTCGAGCTTGTGATCGTTCTGGGGCATGGATCGTCTCCTTCTTGGGTTCTCTGGGGTAGGATCAGGTCTTGTTGCGCAGGGTGCCCGGGTCTTCGAAGCTCTCGCCTCCCTCGTCCCAGGCCACCTTCATCTTGCCATCGTCCGTGACGTCGCCGGTGACGACTCCGGTACGAGGCGGGGCCGCGTTCTTCTCCCCCGGCTTCTGGGGCATCTGGACGCGCGCGCCCGGGGTGAAGGTGTTGCCGTTCTTCTCCATGTCTTCCTCCGTGATCTCGAACTCGAAGATGATGTTCGGCCTCTTCTCGACGCCGTTCATCCGATCGATCATGTTCGCCACGACCATTCGGGCGAGCAAGCTCTTGGGTGTGATGGTGATGCGGATGTTGTCCTTGTTCTCAGGGTCAGACAAGGCCTCGACGCCCCAATCCTCCACCTTCTCTTCGGAAATGGACTTCAGGCCGATGTCGAGCATCGAGACGATCGTCCCCTTCATTGCCTCCAGAGCTTGCGGCGTGGGGTCGCGCTTGACGTAGCCTTCGAGGCCACGCCGGATGTACTCCTGTATGTAAGCCGTGCTCCTCTTGATGCTCTCGTCCATGATCGCCTCCTAGTGCTTGCGCGGCTTCTTACGAGCAGCCGGCTTGCGACGGCTGATAGCCCGCTCGGGCATCGCTTCGATCTTCATGCTGGCGGCAGCGCGTCGCCACGCCTCTTCGAGGTAGAGGCTGAGGTCTTGGCCATCGGCCGGCAGGTCGATGGGGACCTTGGCCACGGCGCGCAGCTCTTGGTTGAAGAAGGGTACGGCGCCCTTCTTGATCACCAGCTCCACGCTAAGCGTGGCGGCGGGCTCGGCGCTGGTGCGCGGGATACTGTCCTTCAACGAACTCACCTGTTGCATATACGCTCCGATCTGTAGGGGCCTTGTCGGGAGGAAGATCTCTTTTCGGTACCGATCCAGTGCTGCATGGCGTCGCACCACCAACATCCGCCGAAGACGCAGCGGTCCCAAGGGAACCGCTCGTCCGGCATGGGGTGGCTGCATGTGGACAACTTACGATCATAGAGGATGGAGCGAAGCAGAACGTCCAACGACGGCCACATCACCATCCAGAGCGTAAGAATGATCCACATGCAGCCCTCCGTTCGCTCAGCCGTTCTCGGACTCGTCGCTTCCGCCGAAGAGGTCACCGGCCGAGGGGATCTCCTCCGCCGACTGCTCCTTCTGCGCCGCGAGCCATGCACGAACGCCGGCCTTGATCGTCTTGTTGGCGATCTTGAGCTGGCTCTTCATCTCCTCCTCGTCGGCCATGACGTAGACGCCGGGCGCCTTGTCTTCGGTGTCGTGGCCGAACTGGATCGCGAGGGCCATGTGCTTCTGGCCATCGGCGTCGACCCAGTTGACGCAGAGGAGGTTGGCGGGCGCGACGGCGGTGACCGTGCTGCGCTTGCCGTTCACGAACTCGGGAGCCGCCTTGGGACCTTGGATGGTGGGCATCTTCTCTTTCCTTTTCTAGGACCCGATCAGGAGGTCCTTGACCGTCTTGCGTCCATCGAGGATCTCCTCGACGGTTCTCTGGTTGATCATGATGGGCGCGCCCTGACCGACGCGAACCCAAACTCCCCTGGGCCTGTTCTCACAGATCCAAGCGAGGCAAAAGACAAGGAGCTGGCCCCGGGAGATCGTACCTCCCGGGGTGGTTTCGTCGTGCAGGAGTTCGAGGCTGCCGTCCTCGTGGCGCTTGAAGAGCTGCACGGCTGTGTAGTCGTGCCCGCTCAACGCCAGGTCGTATCCGATCACCACCGCATCACCCCTGGGAGAATCCGTCATCGTCGGTTCCGCCCACCGAGTTCGACGGAGGCCTACGGACGACCTCCGGTGCTCCCGCGCTGCCGGTGATGGGGCGCGCGGAGGCGTGAACGACCGGATTGCCCATGTCGTCCTTCTCCACGCGCCGGGGTGGGTTCTGCTGAGCGCGCGCCCGCCGCACCAGCTTCTCGTTGAGGCGGGTGGCCGCGGGGTCATTGGCCACCCGGGCCTTGATCAGCTCTTGACGCTGAGCAAGACCGCTCTTCGGCGGAGTGGGCGCAGGCGGTGAAGCCTCTTCGATCGCCGCGGCGAGACTGGGCTCGCTCTGGAACATGGTCGGAGGCTCGGTGACTTCGTTCTCCACGTCACCCCCGAAGATCTCGTCACTGCCCTCTCCGCCCTCGGCGAGCATACTCTCCAAGGGGTCCTCTCCGTGCTCGATCTGCGGCGCGAAGACCTTCGGCCGCTGAAGAGGGTCCGGGTGCGTGCCGGTCACCGCCATCTTGATGATGGCCCCCAGCTCATCCGCCGTACACTCGATCTCCTTGATGACGCCGGCGATCGAGAGGACCACGACGTTGTGCTGCGTGTTGGTGTCGGCCTTCCAGATCTGGTTGGCAGACACGAGGTCGATCATGAGCTTCATCGCTTGTTTCCTCCGGGCATCGCTACGGCCGGCGGTGGAGGATTCCCCGTGACGGCCGTCCGCGCCTCGTCCTGGACCTTCTTGAGCAAGCTGCGGTTGAGCGCAACCTGCGAGAGCGCAGCGCTGCCCTGCTGTCCCGAGTACAGCAAGATCAAGCACTTGTTGGGAGAGTCGACGGGCAAGCCGTTGGCGTCAAGGCCCTGCTCGGCGTTGAACGCCACGCAGTCGGGTCCGCAGAGCCGGGTGCCGTCACCCCAGCACAGCGCGCCCTTGCCGGTGTCGAGCTGGGCCGGACGCTCGATGAAGGGACGCGGCTTCGCCTTGAGCCCGCGCTCCACCTCGTCGAGGTCCTCCAGCTCCTTGTCGCGATCTTTGGCCATCACGTGGGCTCGCCGTCGTTGAGCCACTTCTCGAACAGCTCGATGAGCTGCTGATCGGTGGGATCCACCGCGACGTTGTCGCGGTAGTACTTGCTGCGCAGGAACTTGAGGAACCGCCCCACGAACTCCTGCGCCGTCGGGGGAAGCTTGAACTGGATGCCGGTGGTCACTTGTGCTTGGCCTTTCTACGTTCCTTGCGATTTCTGATCTTGTCGGCGTGCTCCTTGTCCTCGGCGGCGAAGAGCGGATGGATGTCGGTGCCCATGACTCTGGCGAACCGGCGATTCTGGCGCTCTGCCTCCTCGAACGCCGCGGTGATCGCCTTCTCGCAGACGCGCTGCATCACGGCGTCACGCGAGTGCTGGGCCTCACGATTCCACATCACGACGCGAACGCGCTCTTCCGTCGTCATGCTCTCCTTCTCTTCGAACTTCCGAGGCAGGAGACCGATGAACTCCAACGCCTGCACGAGCGGGCCCGCGGCGCGCGTCGCCATGACCCTAAGCAGCACGATGCCGATGCGCTCGATCGACCAGATCTTCTCGGTCGTGGCGAAGCCTGTGGTCTCCGACACCTTGCCGGTCCAGCCGCAGTTCACGCACTCCGCGTTGTTGTTGGGGCTCTGCCCATCGGCGGTGATCAGCGACCCCACCGTGGTGGTGATGAGATCGATGCCACCACAGTCGGGACAGGCGTAGCGAACTTCGGACATCAGCGTTCCTCCGGATCCATGAGCTTGCCGAGGCCGACGAGCGCCTCGATGTGATTGGGACCTACGCAAAAGATCGAGCTATGCTCGTTCAGACGCAGCGTGACGGCCAGGATGCCGCCGAGTGGACCGACGTCGACCACCGCATACGCGGGCTCGATGAGTGCCCGAGGCGAGTACGTCATGTTCATACGAAGCGATCGGATGTCGAAGCTCGCCTCCGCCTTCCAGAACGCACGCGGATTACGGAGCCGCCAGTTGTAGCGGTAGTTGCCATATTCGAGTAGATCGATGATTCTAAGCGTGATGGCCGCGCCGAGCCGGTCACCATACGCCTGGTTCGTGAACCGGCGCGAAAGATCATCGTGCATGAACTCCTCGAACTCCCCGGAGTCCTCGGGAAGCTCAAGGGCCGGCCGATCCACCCCAACGAGGCGGACGGTCGGCGTCTTGAACGCCGCACTCACGGCTTGCTGTCCTCGGGCTTCGCCTGGCTGAGCTTCTTGGCGAAGTCCTCGGTGGCGCTGATCGCGTTGGGATCGTCGATGCCGCGCGATCCGTAGAGCTTGTCGACCTCCGCCGTGTTGCCCATGCGCGAGTTGCCGACGTACGCGCTGCCCATGCGCGCCGCCTTCATGATGCCGCCGCGCGACTTCGACGCGCTGAAGCCCCGCACGCCGACGCTGCCGCCGGTCTGCTGCGCGTCGATGTCCATGCCGAAGAAGAGGAACTTCCAGTTGTACTTCGTCTCCTGCTCCTTCACCAGCTTGCGGATCTGCTCGCCGGTGACGTCCATCTGGGGCTGGTTCTCACCACCGTCGCTGAAGATCAGCACGATGACCTTCGACGGCCGCTTCTCCTCCGGCATCGCGGCAAGCTTGGCGCCCATGCTCGTGATGAGCCGGTGCAGCGAGTAGTTGAGCGCCGTCATGCCCCGCGGCGAGACGTTCTCGACCATGATGTTGGGCGCGGTGAGCACGTCCTGATCTTCGTAGATCAGCTCGTAGAGGTTGTCAAAGCTGACCACGGTGACCGAGGCCCGACCGGGCACCTTCCGCTGATCTTCGAGGAACTTGTTGACGCCGCCGACTACCTCGCTCTCCGAGCCCCTCATCGAGCCCGAGCGGTCCAGCAGCATGCCGATGTACGTGAAGTCCTTGTCCATGATCTACCTGGCCTTTCTCTTCGTCTTCGTTGCGGTTCGTTGCTTCTTGCGCTTGAGCCCCTCGTCCATCCGCTTTGCGGTGTCCACGGGATAGGTGCCGCACATGATCTGCGCGACGATCGGGAATCGAAGGCGGACCTGCTCCGCCTGCTGCATGCTGCTGTACTTCGGTGTCTCTTCGAGCGTGGCACCGAGAGCCGGCAACATGGTGCCGTTGCCCCGGTAGTAACCCGGATGCTTCTCGCTGTCGTATCTGATCACGTACTCCATCAGCGCAGTCTCCGCCAGTCGTAACCCTTGTACTGGCCGAGCACGAAGCTCGGAGGTTGGTGCGATCCCTCGGCCGGAGGATCGATGCTGCCGATGGTCTTGACCTCGCCCACCATCGGCGGACGCAAGTGATACGACTGGTAGTGGTACTTCTTGCTGCTCTCCTGTCCCCAGACGTTGTAGGTCTCGAAGACCTCGATCAGCACCTCGTCCTCGTCCAACCGGCCCTTGATGCCGACATACAACGCGACGACGTAGCCGTTCCGCGGATGCGGCTTCTGCTCTTGCACGAGACCGGCGGCCCGCAGCGTGGTGATGATGTGCTTGATCAGCCTCTCGTCCTCGTCGTGGGTGTAGGAGAACTTGGTGCTGGCCGCGTTGAACTCGATGTAGATCCGCCGCGCCTCTTCCTTCTTCACAGCCTCTCGGGAACTGGGATACAGGAAGACGGACGAGCCCCACGAGAGGTGCGAGCGGCTGAGCACGATCAGCCCGGTGGTTGGGTCGGCTACGATCACACCCGGCCAGACCTGCTCGATCACCGGCAAGATGTAGGACGGCGCGCTGTCCCGCAAGATGCCGTCCAGAACGATGCTGTTCCCCTTTTCGAGGACGTTCACTCGTCCACTCCCTGGTAGACGCCGCCTGGGTTGTCGAGCTGCGGAACGAAGGTGTACGGCAGATCGTTGCGACCTCCGGGATCGAGCACGAGCGGCCGGCCCTTGTTCCAGCCCACGATGGCCTGGAAGCGCGGGATCTCCTGGCCGCGATTCTCGACGCCCTTGGCGAGCGCCTCTTCGTCGCTGAGGCCAGTGCGCCAGTCGATCTCCTTGATGAAGTCCTCGACGGTGCGGAACCGCATCTTCGAGCCGCCCTCGGCGATGCCGTTCTCCAGCGCGACCGCTTCGTAGATCACGAGCTGATCGTCGTCATCGTGCGTGTCGCCGTTGCTGGCGCAGCCGTGCACGAAGTAGATGCCGCCCTTGTAGTGGACGAAGTAGCCCTTCTCGACTCTCATGGTGCCTCGAAGATGTGACGGAGGAGATTGCGATCGCTGTCGGTTATGCGGGGCGGGAAGCCGCCCGAGGTCGGTGACTGCACCGCACGCATGATGCTGGACTCGAACGGATCGTGGTCGAGCCCGAGGCAGTGCCCCAGCTCGTGTTGCAGCACCAGCAAGGTGATCTCATCGGTACCGGTGTTCGAGGTGGTGATGTCGCAGTGCCGGCTGCCCGCGGTGAAGACGGCATCGCCTCCGGGGTCACGCCAGCCGTGCTCCGACGGCGCGCCGACCACCACGGTGATGTGACAGATGCCGGCACTGCCCGGGGCGGCGTAATCGAGCACGTTGAGCCCCAGCCGGGTGTTCGTGGTGTTGATGGCGCTCTCCACCAGCGTGTAGGCGTGCTCGGTGCCGTCGGGGGCGTAGGAGCGCGGGCAGACGAAGATGGGCGTGTCCGAGGCGCCGAAGCCTGGTGTCTCCGCCATGAGCCCGGGCTCCGTGTGCGTGGTGACGCCGTAGATCACCAGCCCGCCGCAGACCAACGTCAGCAGTCCGATGATGATCGCCATGAACTTCCAGCTCTTGATGAAATCCGCCATGCTCTCCTCCTCAAATCGGGCAGTTACCGATTGCATCGAGCGCGATCTCGCGCTGCGCGTCCGCCCACTCTTCGCGGGTCTCGTTGTTGCTGTTGCGCTGCTCCGCCGGCTCGGCCTCGTGATCGGAGTCGAGCTTCCTGCCCTCTTCCCCCTCCACGTCGTGGTCGTACTCGCGGTCTGCGCTCTTCTCCTCGTTCTTCACGATCGGATTCTCGCAGTGCGTACAGATGAGATTCTCGTCTTCGCCAGGCCCATCCCAGTCGTTGAAGTCGAGGCTGTCGAGATCGCTGGACCAGCTCTCCAGGTTCTCGCTCTTCTCCTTACAGTCCTCGGCCGTGGAGCTGCCCCCGGTGAACACTGCCTCGATGTTGTCGGCCGACTCCTGGTACTCCTGCGCCACCTCATCGATCTCGTTCTTGAGATCTTCGATGATGCTCTCCAGGGCATCGGTCCCCTCTTCCGGGTCCCAATCGTCCGCCGCATCCTCGGCAGTCTCCTGCGCGGCGTAGATGCGGCTCAGCTTGTCCGACGACGTCATGTCCGACGGCCGGAACCTGCACTCGTTCCGCATGCAGCGGATGGTCTTGGGCCGCCGGTTGAACTTGATCCACCGGTAGCTGTCGCCGAGCACGCGGACGCGCTTGCGCTTCTTCTTGCCCGTGCGCTTGTCGACGACCGTCTGCATCTCGAAGCGAGACGGACGAATCTTGGCACCGCACTTCCGGCACTCCTGCTTCGTCTGGGCGTGCTTGACTTCCGTGATCTTCATGCGCCCTCAGGAGATACATTATGGGGATTGTTGGCCTGCTCGATCTCTTGCGTGACCGGTTCTGTGATCTCCACTTCCGTAGGAGACACGTTCGCGGAAGTCGAACTGATGATGTACGGCCCTTTGGGGCTGTAGCCGTAGGGCTTCCAGCCTAGAGCAGTGAGGTACTCGAAGATCTTCGGATCCACCACTCCATCGTGCCCAGAGCAGTAGAACTCCATGTAGTTCATCGAGTCCCGCATGTACCGCTCGGTGCCCATGTAGATCTCACCTACGTAAGCACCGGCACCACGAAACGTGACACTGAACTCGATCTCACCCTTCCTCCATGTCACGTTCGAAAATGCGCACCACAGCCGAGCAGCATTCGCCCACGACTCACGGATCCACGGAATCAATCCTTGGATGTCCTCGGTCATCGCGTAGTGGCCGTCTGGGGTGTTGAAGAGGCTGGGACCAGGACGCGTCATGGCTTGACCTCCATGTTGAGGATGATGAACTCGGCCGCTGCCTGGGGCCACACAAAGCGTTCGATCATGCTCTTGTGTGGATTACTGGGATCGGTCCAGGCCACATCGAGCATGCGCGTCTTGCTGCCGTTGGGGTGGTGCACGTCGAAGTACGCGACTCGGTGCACCGCTGTGCTCTTGGTGGCCATTAGCCCTGATGCCGGCGGAACAGCGCTGCCGCCACCGGGTCCTTGACGTCGTTGGAAGTGAGATCGATGAAGCCCAGCGGACCATCGACCGGGACGGCTGGCACACCCGCCGCGCAGTCCTTGCACGGGCTGAAGTGCTTCGGCGTCTTGGCAGTAAAGCCACGAAGGATCCTGACGTGGCCGCACTCCGCAGTCACAGTCCTGATCGTCTTCTTGTTCCAGGTGAAGGTGCGGCCGCGGACAGAGGACTTCTCCTCCTCGGTCTTCACGCACCGCACCACCTTGCGCTTGAACTCGTCCATCACGGCCTCTTCTTGATCTCTTCGATGAGCTTGTCCCACCAACCCGCCGGCCAGTCCCCGAGCTGTCGCTTGAGTGAGTCGGCGAGATCATCCGGCTTGATCATCAGCGCGGTACGGTCCGATCCGTCGACCGTGGTCTCTGTCTTCTGGCTACCGTGCCGCAAGAACGCGGCACCATCATTCTCCTCGTGAATGATGAACTGGACCTTCTTGACCCATCGCTCGGTTCCCACAATCAGCTCTTCTTCCTCCGCGCCTTGCGCGGCTTCTTCTGGATGCTCTTCATCGCCTTGGCGAGGCGCTTCTTATCCAGCTCCTCCTGCTTCTTGATCTTGGCGACGAGTTTGGCGTCGATGAGGTCGTCCAACCGCTCCACGATCAGATCGCGCAGCACCGTGGGTGGCAGCGCGTCGACCTCCCACGAGCTGTGGCCGTGCTTCTTCACGAACGCGGCGTACCGGGAGTCCGTGGGCTTGGCGACGTTCGGCGGCGGCTTGTACTGCTGGATCTGCTCCATGGTGAGGGCGAGCTTCTCCACCTCGACCGAGGTTCTCCGCAGCCTGATAGCGCGGGCATGGGAGGCTTCCGCTTCCCACTTCTTGGTCTTCTCGTTGAGCTTGAAGATCGTGCCGGAGTTCACGTACTCGTCCAGGCGCACCTGGATGTCGCGCACCATGTCCTCGCCGCTGGGATCGAAGTCCCCGAGGTAGAGGATGGTGACGTCGTCGCAGCCGATGGCGTTGACTTGAGATCGGACGCGCTCGCCAGCTTCCTTCATCGCCGAGGTCGACGAATACCCACGATTCACCATGAGAGGCACGTGGTACTCGTTCGCGATCGGTGCCAGCACTCCTGCGAGCGCGTCCTTCTCCACCCACAGCTCCACGTATCGATCCTGTCCGTGAAGCCGCGGCAGGCGGTAGCTCTCGACGGCCGAATCGATCAGGTTGGTGAGCCCACTGAACTCCGGCGGCATGAACGGGATGCGGATGCGGTCTTCCACAGCCAGCCAGTCCAGGATGCCGCCCCGTCGCGCCTTCGAGACGATCTCGCCGAGGCGCTTGTACTCGTTCTTCGTGTTCTGTATCTCGTCGCGAGAGACAAGCTGGTAGAAGAGCTGGCGGAGCGTCATCGTGAGCCCAGCCGCCTGGTACTCCTTGATGATGTCGATGATCTTGTGCAGCAGGGCCACGGTCTTATCTTCGGGCCGGTACCGCTCGTAGAACTCAAGCATCGAACACCTCCACGACCTGCCAACCATCGCCGCGCTTAGATCGCACCTTCAGGACGTCTCGACGCGCCCGAGCTTCCTCGCGAATGCGCGCGGTGCCCACCACCAGATCCAACTCGGCAGTGCGAAACGCGAGAAGCGTCCACCAGCCGCCGTGCTTGCTGAACTTGATCTCCATCCCGGGAACGAGATGAAGATGCTTGCGCTCCACGCCGAGCTTCACGATGCGGCGCGCGCAGTTGCAGTCGTGCCCGTTGTCCACCGGCTTGCTGTGGCTGGCACCGAAACACCACCATCGTACGTCACGGTCCATCGCTGTCTCCTAGATCTTGATGTCACCGAGTAGAAGAGCGGTGGCGAGACCTCTCGCGTGACCGGCTCTGCGCGCGTAGTGCGCCATGCCCTCCACGCTCGCCTTGTAGCCGTTGGGATCTCCGGGAGGTGTGAGGTCCTTGGCCCAGGAGTCGGCCTGATGTTCATCGACCCGAAGACCGCGAGCGATCATGGCGTAATCACCGGGCCGATCCCAGTGCTCCGCCCACTTCAGGTTTCTGGACAGCAAGTCGTCAATCAGGATCTTGTCAGTACCGTCGCGATCCATCGAACCTCTCCATCTGCTTCTTCGCCAGGTACACGGCGGCGAGCGCTCTCCATGGCCCACCGCTCCATCGCCTCGACACGAGGTGCAGTGCTCGGGCGAGGCGGCGTTGCAGCCGCCTGCGCTTCCTACTCCTCAGGCTCACGACGCGCGCCGGATCGCGGCCCTGGCCTCGTCTTCGCTCTGCGTGATGTTCTCGATCTCGGCATAGGCCTCCGCCTTGGTCATCAGTGGGGAGTCGAGATCGATGGTGGTGTTGTCCTTGCGGTAGACGGTGAGGCGCACCACGCAGTTGCGGGGCGGCGGCTTCGCCACCTCCACAACCACGGGCGGCTTGGTTCGGCACGCGTTGCTCATGGCTGCTCCGGGAAGTACTCGTTGTGAAAGATCGTGACCCCAATGGTCCCGCTCTTGGTGTAAGGGCTGGTGATTGTCGCATCCCATGCCGGAAGACCAGCCGGGTTCTCCTTGGCCACGCAGTCGACGAGCACGTGCGCGGGCACCTGCACAGGCCTCAGAGCCACGACCAGGCGGCCCCAGATCCTCGATCCGACCCTCAGCTCTGCGCCCATCATGTGTGCCTCTTCTTGATGTGCACGGGCCACTGATCGTTGGGGAACACGCCGGAGAGCGGTTCGCAACTACCAACGCGGAAGCACTTCTTCACGCAGTCGTGGTGGCAGGTGCCTTCGTCCGGACACAACGGACGGCTGCCCTTGCACGTCGGGAAGTTGTTGCAGCCCAGGAACTGATGCTTGTTGAGGTTGATCTTCTTCTGCATCAGCCCATTGCACTGAGGGCAGCGAACCGCATCTGCGGGGATCGTGGCAGCATCGACGGGACTGGACTCCAACAGATCTCTGCCGAGCTTGGAGACGTCGACCTCGACCTCGGTGACCCTGATCTGTATGATGAGGCCGTTGACCTTGACCGCCATCCAGCCGCGCTCCACCCATTCCGCCGTGACGACCTTGTTGGGCCAGCGCACCGCAATGCCCCGGCGCTCGTCGAGCGAGTACACCACGCCCTGATCGTCGTGGAACGACGTGGCGTGTGACCGCTCGTCACCCGTTCCGACGGGCATCAGCCTACTGAAGCGATCCATGCTATCGGCCACGGTTCATCTTCTCCCACGCCTCACTCGGCAGCGCTTCGTTGTTCCCGATGTACTGCCGCGGCGTGCTGAGCTTCTGGTAGAGCGGGTGCACCGGCATGCCTGACGCCGTGAGGTTGAGGTAGAAGATGCGATCGGCGGTCTGCACCGCGTCGAGCACCTTCATCACCTGCGCGGCGCGTGCGGGCTCGGCGTGTGCGCCCCAAGCCAGGCACACCTCACCGCTCCAGCGCCCCATATCCTTGATGTAGTTGTCGTTGCTCGGACCGATCTGGAACCCGCTCTTCTTCAGGTCCTTAGGATCGGTGGCGCGGAACGCGTAGAGGTTCACGACGCGCATGAGGCCGAAGCCCCAGTGCTTCGAGAAGCTCATGCACTTGCGGATCGTAGCGTCGTCGTACTTCGCGTCCGCGGTGCTCGGGTTGAGCATGATCCACAGCAGACGCTGCGCCATCATCGGGTTGATGCGCTCGTCGGCGTGGCGGCTGAGGACGTAGCGGAACTCCTCGTCCCGCCCGCCCATGATGGCATCACGATCTTTCACGGCCAGTCTCCTTCTTCCGCCAGCTTGTAGATCGAGCCCTCCGTGCGAAGGAAGAGCTTGGTGTCGTCTGCGCTGAACGGAATGTCGAAGTAGAGGATGTGATCTGTATCGCGTTCGTCCGCGATGGGGTCCGGGCCGTGCGGCACGGTCTCCGAGCCCAAGATGTAGACGGCGCCCAGAGTGTGGGCGGCGTCCATCCAGCGCTCGATATCACGGAAGTGCCAGATCAGCAGCACGCGCCTGCCGCCCATGTCGGAGGTGGTGCGAGCGATGATCGACCACAGCTCGTCCTCGGTCTCCGTGTTCTCCGTCTTCGTCATCACGTACGCAGCAGCGTCGATGTTGTCGGGCGACGGATACACGGCGCGATTCATGCGGGCCAGCGGCTCGGGATGGACAGCCTTCACCATCGCTTCCATCTTCGTGGCTCCAGGGCCCCAGACATCAGGCATGAAGTTCGAGCCGAAGTAGAACGCGATCCATGGGCTGGCGAGCAGCTCCACTGCGACGCCCGGGTGTACGGACGCAACCGTGAGATGGCCGTCCTCGTCGCGCATGCGGAAGTCGATCATGCCAGTATCCGACCGGTTCACGACCTCGATGTCCTTGGTCTGGGTCACGATCAGGCGCTTCTGCGGCCACTTCAGACGTGGACGAAACAGAACGTGGATGCTGAAGGGCGCCTGTCCCTCACCGTTCCAGTTCACCCAATCCCCGCCGTGATCTTCGGTGCGCACCTCACGCACCCAGAAGTCGTCGAGGTACTGATGCTCCAGATTCTCCTCCGTGGTCTCCGTCCAGGAGGGATCGGGCGAGTTGTACGCGGTGAGGTCGGTGACGGCGTGCAGGCCGATGATGCGCTCGTCCGGGCCCATGGCGTAGAAGCGCAGGGTATCGGCGACGTACCGCACGTACTCCTCGAAGATCTCGAACTGCGACATGGCGGCGAAGCGCTGTTCGATGCGGACCTTCTCCGCATCCCACTCCGCTTGCACATCGCCGGGAAGGAAAGGCGCGTTCTGCGTGATGATGATCTCACGCTGCTCACCATGGGCCTCGTCGCGCAGAGTAGTACGCGGCGCGTTCGACGACTGAGCGGTGTAGATCATCTTCTGATCCAGCTTCATCTCCTTCGCCCGCTTCTTGGTGGCCTCGGCGACCAGAATGGCGACCGCAGCGTCGAACAGAGGCAGGCGCTCCAGCGCGGCGAGCAGATCGTCGATGTTGCGCAGCGTCACCTCTCCTGCTGGAGCACCGTAACTGCGATACCTCGTGCTCTCACGCAGCATCTTACGCTCGCGCAGCTCGTCCACGAGACCGAGGAAGTGCGGCGACTGGAGCCGTAGTGAAACGCGATCGAGCGCGCCCAAGACGATGTCGCCGATCAGGCTGACCTCGTCCATGATGTAGTTGGGATCGATCTTCTTCACGTCAGTTCCCTTTCACTGCGAACACCACCAACATCTCATCCCACGTGTACGGCACGTCCGTGAACACCACGTTGGTGTCGCCAGTCGCCACTCCGGTATCCACTCCACGTAGCTTGGACATCCCGTGCAGCAGCGCGTCTCGCTCCAAGAACGACTCACGATCACTGAAGTTCATCCGAATCTCGCGATGATCCTTCGTCGTCACGAGGATGGTGTAGGGCTGGACCTGCAACGCAGATCGCAGGGTGGCCAACTCGTGCTGCTTCTTGGACTTCTCCTTGAAGAGGCGCCCCTGTTCGGTCGTGATGCCGGCGATGTCCGCCACCAGCGACTTGATCCCAGCCTCGATGTGATCGGGGCAGCGGGTGCTGTTGCCCAGCGCCGGCTTACCGCACGGATAGACCTCGTCGTAGTTGCCGACGCGGGCTTCGCACTTCCCGCTGCTCATACGACCTCCTTGGGCTTGCCGACGTCCCAGTCCGTGAGGCTGAAGTTCGGCGGAACCGGGATACTGCCGTGCGCCGCTTCCTTCGCCTCGTCCTCGTCCATGGCGTGAACGGTGACGCTGCCCACGATCGTCGCCTCCACGCGCACTACGAACTCCTTGGGTTCCTGATCTTTCTTCTTCGTCTTGGGCATCTCAGAACCCGTCCCGGATGAACTTGTTGAATCGACCCACGAGGTTGGATCGCACCGTGCCTTCTGCTGCTTTGACGGCCTGAACGCACGCCTCGGCCAACTGATTCGCCGACTCGCGGATCGCGTCCACTACGGCCGGGTGCTCCCTCAGCATCTTCCACACTTCTCCTTCGGATCGCTCCAGTAGAGACCGCATGGTCGAGGACTTGCCCTCACGGATCTTGCGGATGGTGGCCTCCACCACTTCTGCGCGAATCCGCTCCTTCTCCTCTTCCGTGAGAGAAGCAACGATGGCGGGCAGCATCTCGTCCGCCATCCTGCTGTGCATCTGTTCGATCGTGTCTTCCAGACCCATGATCTACCTCCACCGTCTTCTACGCGGTTTCAGTGCGTGCCCGGCATCTTGGGCTGGAGCTTGAACCGCTTGAGGGTCGCCATCTTCTTGGCGTGCTCGGCCTGCTGCTTGTAGATCTGATGCATCGAGATCTTCGCCCTCTTCTTCACGAAGTCGGCAAGGTTGGTCCGGGCCTTCTCCTTGTCGCTGTCCATCGCCCGGCTGAGGACCGGGAACATCTTCGAACAGTAGGCTTCGAACGCCTCGATCGCAGGATCTTGAGTCTTCTTCGACTCGTGGAGACCGACGATGCTCTGGACGAGCGCGCGGGTCTCAAGGAGCTGCGCCTGACGGCGCTGCACCATCACCATGAGGAAGATCGTCTCCAGAAGGCTGTTGCGCGGAGGCAGCCCGTTGAACTTGTCGTACCACAAGTTCGCCAGGGCCCAGCCCACGGGAGACTCTAGCCATTTTTTGCGAAGTCCGAGGTGAAGTTCTCGCGCACCCGAAGATCGAACCACTGCCCGTGCGTGCCGAGGGCGTGGAGCAGCGGCTGCGGCATGCGCGAGTACTTCTTGTACTTCGCCTCGAACGCCTTCTCGTCGAAGTCGGCATCCCACGTCCCCTGGCCGTTGCGCTTGAGGTGGTCGACCTCCTTGGTGGTGTTGATCTGGACGACGCTGAGCACGAGCACGGCGAGACCGTAGATCTCGGAAGCCAGACGCTCGTTGCGCGGATCCTGCTGCGTCATGTTGAAGAGCCAGAGGCGCGCGGCCTGAAGCTCCATGGCGGTGACGGTGCGGTAGAGCACGCGCAGCTTGCTCGGCACCACCTCCACCCACTGCGTGAACTCGCCGGTAGCGACGCCGGTGGCGAAGTCGATCTCCGAGATGCGCTTGTTGGCGGGATCCTTGACGTGATCGCGCTCCTTCGTGTTCTGGATGACGTCCTTCTGAATCGAGCGCATCACCTGCTCGTATTCGAGGTCGTCGAGGTCGTCGATGCGACGAAGCAGCGCCTCCTTGTCCTCCTTGGCCGCCGGGCCTTCGGCCTTGGTGGAGGTGTTGGGCTGCGTGTCGGGTGTGGGGGTGGGCGGGGTCGGGATCTGATCGGCCATCTTGTTCTCCTTCTTGCTTGCGGACTCGTCGGCGGCCTTCTTCACCGCACCCAGCAGCTCCAGGCTGCCGGGGCTGAGCGCCGAGGGCGTGCCGTCGGGAGCCGTAGCACGTCTGTGGCTCTCCGTGATCTGGCCGATGGTCATCTTGCCATCCCTCTCCGGCTTGTACGCCTGATTGGCGGCGGCGAGATCACCGATAGGCGGCTTGGCGGCGCGGGTTGCGGCCGCGCGCTCCGCCACACCGGCGCCGTACTTCTTGACCTGCGGCGGCGCCTGCTTTTGCACCAGCGGGTCCTTGGTGGTGTCGATGCCACCGAGGACGACCGGCGGCTTGGGGGCGATCTTGGGCGGAAACGGCATGCGGTTCTCCATTGGGGACAAAAGAGAGAAACGATCTTGACTCAGTAACCTGCGAGCACGGCAGCGCCGACAGCGCAGTCCTCGGCGTGCGGCTTACCACGATCCTCGTCGAAGCCGCACAGCGCGCACTGCCCGGAGTCCTTGCTCAGCTCCAGCACCACTTCGCCGATCTGATACAGCGCGGTAACGCGGGTCAGCTCCGTACGCTGGTTCATCTCGCTGGTGGATCGGTTCTCCTCCTCCATCAGCCCCACGCACTTCGGGTGGTACTTGATCCCGTTGACGTCGGTCCAACTCAGAGGATCGATCCCCAACTTGCAGAACGGGCAAGTCACAGCCATCGCAGGATCTCCTTGACCGCATGCTCACGCTCGCACGCCGAGTTCACACACCGATCCAACCACGCCGAGGCGTAGTCGTTGGGCCAGCCGTTCGCCTTGCTGCTCAGCAGCGCGTCGAGCTTGGTGATGCGCCCATCCCAGATCTCGCCGGCCAAGAGGCCAAGCAGGTACAGCATCAACCGGACCTCGTCCTGGGGACCGAACCTCGTCGGTTCCTCGCGATGGTCAAACCACAGGCACAGATGCCCGCCACCAACCCAGGCCTCCAGCGGGCGTCGCAGGCCACCCGTCGTGCTGGACAGACCCCCCGGGGGTACAACGCGTTCCTGGCGCGACGTCGTGTCCGCAGCACGAGCTTGGGCCCGCTGTATCTGCGCCTGTACGTGCTCGGGCTTCTGGCGTCGTCGGCTTAGCGTAGAGGGTCGTCGTGACATCAGTATGAGAATACATGCGAATACACAAGGCGTCAACAGCGGGCAAAGAGATGGGGAGAAGCCCCAGTCTCTGAGATCGGTACGACGCACATTCCATCCCGCGATCGTCTCCAACCCTACAACTCTCGTTCGTCATCGCTTCCATGCTCGGCCTAGGCCCGGCGCGTTAGCTTGAGACCCACCTGCTTACCCACGGTGGTCCTGGGTTACTGCGCCAAGCTGATCCCTCCCATGCTGCGCGCAACAAAGCTCGCGGCGCATCCGCGCGAGACTTACATCTCAACAACACCACCAGCTTTTCCGCGGTGGTCCCGGATCGATGCAGGTCTCGTCCCCTGCCAGGAGGCCCGACCTTCTCACGTAGACTTCCGTCGTCGGCCCTTTCCGTTCATCACACAGCGCCGGCTTACCCGCGGCGTTCCGGGAGCATCTTCGGTCTCACACGATGCGGGCCGTGCGGACACATCGTGAGGTCGATGGCTGGCCTGACGTCACCGCGCGAATCCATCCGATCGATGATGTTGTTGATGTCGCGCACCTCATGCCCGGTATCGTCGAAGTGCGCCGCATCTTCGTGCGACTTGCCGCAGTGCGCGCAGAGGTCGTGAGCGTAGACACCTTCCATCTCAGCACCAGCCACGAACTCGTGCTGATCCCCGTACACATCACGGGCCAGGTTCCCGCCGCACTCCTCGCAGATGCACCTCACCTCGTTCACTTCGTGCTCCCCGGCTTCACGCGTTCGAGCAAGAAGTCGAGGTCGGCGCAGTGATCGACTCCCCACATCTCTGCGGCCTCGGCGCGAAGCTTCGCGACGAAGGTGTCGGCCTCGGCGCGCAGGGCGTGCACCTTCTCGTACAGCTTCTCGGGATCACCCCACAGCTCGGCCTTCACCATCGCGGCGTTGACCCTGCGTCCCCGACCTCCCTTGCTTCTCGGCGGATCGATCTCCGCGCTGAGCCGCATCAGTCGGTACATCCCCTCGTTGATTTCGGTCGCGCCCTCGAACGCATCCCGAATCTCCTCCGCCAGCCACATCGCCTGCTCTTCGCTCAGCGCCAGGCGCTCGACGAGCAGCGCAAGACCATCGGCATGCTTCTTCTCCCAGTCCAGCATCGTGGCGCGGCTCTTCTTCTCCTCCGCGATGCGGCATCTCTCCTCGTGCGCCGCGTAGTAGTAGTTCGCGCGCTCCACCGGATCACTACTCGCCGTGATCTCGATGCGAACGTCGTTGAACACCAAGACCTCGGTGTTGCCGGTGCGCTTCGCCTCTTCCACCACCGCTTTCGTCGCATCGGTGATCCACCCCAGGGTGTGGATGGTGCCGTCTTCCCTCCGATACAGTCGAAACATCTCTACCTCCAAGATCTTATAGGGCAAAAAGAACACGCCAAAGCGTGTTCTAGATGCCAAGCGGATGCCCTCACCCTCCAGCGATCACACGAAGCAGACGCGCCTTTCTACCCTCCATCTCTCGTCGATACCACCGGCTTGCCCACGGTGGTCCTGGGTCATCGGCGGTATCACCGATCGCACATTCTCCCGACTTCAAGACCCCCTATCCCCACCACTCGCGACGCAGTCGAACGTGCCTTCGCACTTGCGTGTCTTCCTACCGCCAGCCACCAAGATCATCGTTACTGCGGTACCCACCTGCTTAGCCGCGGTGGTCCCGGAGCGACGCGCGAAAGTCCGAGCGTCCGTACCTTCCGCCTGGTTGCCGACCCCTCGTTCATCCCTGACCGAACCGCGCCAGCTTACCGGCGGCGCACCCGGATCAACACAGAGCGCGGACCTCCACGCCCACCCATCTTCTCACGCCATCCACTTCCACTCGCCGCCCGTCCAAGTGTGCGAACGGTCGATCTCGCCGCTTACCCGCGCGTATCCGGGATGATCTGAAAAACTTTCCTTCCCACAGCCAGGTCCCCGTTCCGTCTTCCGTGACAACCTGTACCCGTACTTTCAGCACAACACCTTCTACGTACTACGTCCTGATCTCAGAACATACTCGATCCCACCGTCTTATCGGAGGTGGGCCCCGAGATCGCAATGACTGGCGGGCGTGCTCAGACCACTGCCGTCTTCCTTCGCATCCACCGCCTGTTCATTCTCTCGAATCACCAAACAGAAGGTCCAACGCCTGCTTACCCGCGGTCGTCCGGGTTGATCTCGACGTCGTACATACGTCCGGCGTCGCTCTTCGGCTGCGCGTCGGGCGCCATGCTGAAGCTGAGGAGGTTGTCGCAGTCCTCGTCCTCACCGTTGTCCCGCTGCACGTCGAGCGTGACGTGACCTTCGAGCGTACGACCCGCAGTGATGACGATGTCGCCGACCTCGAAGATCAGAAGGTCCTGGTCCGCCCTACGGTCGGTGATGAGTAGCATGAGCTTGGGCGTCTGCACCGCGATGGGGTTGGGCTGTGTTGGCGCCACCAACCGATCTGCGAGCCACATCGCACGCTCCTCTCCCGTCCACGCCATGTACTGAGGAGGCTTCAGCCCACACATCCGCAGCGCCGCGGTGACCTCCGCGCGTCGAGACGCGTGCGGGCTCATCGCCCCCTCCAGCCAGTACTCGCGCAGTCGGTGCTGGATGCTCTTGCGCGCGTTGTCGAGCGTCTCGCTCGCCAGCTTCACCTCGTTGACGGCGAAGCTGAGTTCGTTGATGTCGGCGGCCCGTTTCTCGCGAAGCTCTTCCTGAGCCTTCTCGATCGTGCCCTCTACTTCGTCGACGGTTCGATCTTGCCATTCACCCATGTGTTCCTCCAAGATCTTATAGGCAAAAAGGAAGGCTGTCCTTCCTTCGTCCGTACTGGACTTCGTACAACCGACGAAATACTCGAATCCTTCATTCGTCCAGCTATTTCATCAGCCAACACTTCCTTAGATCACCACCTGCTTGCCAGCGGTGGTCCCCGGATAGATCGAGCCTGTTCCTCAGATCATCAGCTACAGCAGTACCGCCAAGCGCTGCTTCGTCTCTCCATTCATTCCTGTGATCGTTCCTGCAATCCCTAGGAACCAGCCGTCCTCCCCAACTTCACCCCTCCGCTAGAGCGCCACCTGCTTACCTGCGGTGGCCCCAGGAGCTTCAGATCGGGACACCCGACATAGCTACTTGATTCCTGTCCGACTAACTAACGGGGCATCAGTCGTTGCAACTGTCCGCCGTCCTCAGCTTGCCGGCGAGGTATCCGGGTACGATCGCGTCTCCACGCCTTCGCGCGGATGCACGCCGACGATATCGAGCAGCATGGAATCGGGGAACCTCTGCTGCACGAACTTGACGGTGTCGCGGCGCGCCAGCTCGACGTCTGCCGGCAGCATGTAGTCGGACACCTCTTCACCGCTGTGCCACGTACAGGCGCCCTCGAAGAAGTAGCTCAGTGCTGCCATCGGCGATTTCTCGATCAGCTTGATCGCCGCAACTTCCAGCTCTGCAAGAGAGGAGAGCGGGAAGTCAGGACAGGTGTCGTCCGTTCGAACGAGCTGACGTGCCGCAGTCCGAACCTCTTCGTACTGCACCAAGGTGCTGAGCACCGAACCCACTGCACACCGTGCGCAGAAGGGCAACTGCGACGGGAACTGCGCCGTGCCGAACCACGCCCCGGGCCGCAACTGCTCGATGGGTTCGTTCTCCAGCGCGTCGATGATCTGAGCCTTTGTCACCACGATGAGCATGTCGCCTCCTAACATCCGTCGTCGAGATCAGAGTCACCCACGCGTCGCTCCGCCAGATGACGAAGCTCCGCCGCCTCCTCCGCGCTGAGCGGTTCGAGCTGCGCCTTCACGCGCAACGTCTCGTAGCGCGCACCCTCATCTGCGGGGAGGGCCACCCAGGTCAATACGCCTTTCTTGATGTCATAGATCTGATCGAAGCCGAAGCGTCGCATCATGACATCAACGGGATTGCCCGCGATCTCGTAGTCGCCCGCCGTAGCCTTGAGCACGTTGTCGATGGCGGGATGGATCTCCGACACACCACCGACGCCGTACCTGATGCTGTACAGCATGCCGCGCGTACGACTGAGCGCCTCGAAGAGCTTCGCCGACAGCTCGACCGCGGCCTTGAGACGATTGCCGATCGTGGTGGTGACGACCACGGGCTTGCCATGCTTCGCCTCGTACTGCTCCACAATGCCCTCGATCGTACCGTCGATATGATCTCTGGCGAAGTCGGGCAGCTTGTCGTAGTCGCGCCCAAAGGGCCCGCCCAGCGGGCCACCGAGCAACGCCATGCGCAGCAGTTCCACCTCACGCTTCGTCATAGTCCCCTTCCTCGCTCCTGGATCTCGGCCGACTGACGGCTCATGATCTTCTCCGCCTCTTTGATGCGCCGGGCGGTACTCGCGTTGAGGCTCAGCGTTCTGTACAACACGGCGAACGTGACTGAGTTGCACGCCAAGCCGATCGGAATACCAACACGCGGCGCCCCGGTACTCCACCACAAGGCGAAGGCTGTCAGGGAAAGCAAGCCGGAGATCGCACACAGCGCAGCGCACACGATCATGCCGGCGGTGATTCCGCGCTCAGCCTTCTCTTCAACTTCGAGTGGTTTCTCGCTCTCTCTGTACGGCATCACGCCTCCTCGATCTTGCCGCGCACTGGGCGCGGCGTGAGCATCACGTGCGGCTTCGGGTTGTGAATGAAGGTTCGATTGAAGTCCTCGTTCTCCACTTCAGCGATCGCCGCGGCTTCGGCTGCGATGGTGTGGAGCCAGCGCTCTGCGAACAGCACCTGCTCCTTCGTCAGGACCAGTAGGCAGGGCCAGCATACGACGTTGTAGAGACCACTAGGCCTCGACTCGATGTCGCGCAGCGTGTCGATGAAGCCCTCGACCTGCGTCGCGAAGATGTAGAGCGTGGAGTCGAAGAACGGGGTCGAGAAGCGGTGCGCACCGATGCGCATCACGCCTCCGCCATCCAGCGCCACACTGCTGATCTCCTGCTTTGCCCATGGCTCCAGGTCGGGGTCTTCGCGCCATCGAGGCTCCTTGATGGCCAGGGCCTCGTCGCTGATCCACATCGGAGAGACGCAGCGCCGGCCTTCGCGAGCGTTCTCCGGCTTCACCAGCCACCACTTCATCACGGCCTCGCCAGTCCGAGGACGTCGACCATCACCTTGATGTAGTCCTTCATCTTCTGATCTCCCCATGCGTGGATGAGCCCCTTGGCCGGACCGAACTCCTTCGTCACGTCCTCGTTCTCGAACGCCTTGCTCAGGCGCTCCGGGATGACGGCGAGACCGGACTCCGCCATCACCTCGATGCTCCACACGTTCTTGCGGTGGCCCACCACAAACATGATGCCGAGGCCCGCCTTCTCTTTCGGCGCGATCGAGTACCACGGAATCATAGAGTACAGCCGATCGTTCCTCCAGTACTGGTTCGGGATCTCCTTCAGCCCGTAGTGCGGCATGCGCGCAGCAGAGAACGCTCCCTGCACGGAGTAGAACTCGTCCCACGCCCGATTCCTCATCAGGCAGGTCTCGTGCACCCACTTCTCCTGCGTCTGCACGTAGCGCTGATCGCTGAAGGCAGGACCATTCAGCTCCCAGCCGCGACCGCACAACGCGCAGGTCTTGCCTCGCACGTCACTGATGTGGTGGGTGGAGATGTAGTAGCCCTCCTGCTTCTCGTGCAGAAGCTGGCCGCGCTCGTCGAAGCCGACGCTCTTGTCTTCGGTGATGGGATTTACGATCTGAGTCATGGCATCTCTCCTCTAGATCTTATAGGCAAAAGGAGAGGCGCGATGCCTCTCCCCGGACCGACTTCTCATCCGTCCCACATACCCTCAAACGTTACATCTGGATTCCGGCCTGCTTATCGGCGGCCTTCCCCGAACCTTCAGGATGGAAGATCTGAGCCTGGCGAGCCTTTTCGTAGGCACCGGCTTCCACCAGCAGACCAGACCTGGATGCCACCTTGGTCTCGCCCAGGGGCGTACGTATCTCCATCGCGATCTCATGCGCCGATACGTCAGTACGCGCAAGCGGTTTCTCCTTCGCTCTTTGATCCGTGGCGAAGGCTCTCACCTCAGCGAGCGGATGCGTGGTGATGAACAGCCAGTGAAGAGCGATCATCGCCGAGGCGCTTCCCTCACCTTGGGTCTTGATCCAGTTCACAAAGATGGCGTCCCACACCTCATCGATCCGAAGATGTGTTGCGAACGCTTTTCGACGCTGTGCCGGATTCATCTGAGACAGCTCGGTGCTACTGAAGCCAGTAGCGAGCAGCGCACTCATTGCCGCACTCGATCCTGCCGGAGTGGAGACGAGCCGGGCCCACTCCTCGTGAAGAGGATCTCGGCCCTCCTCCGGCTTGGGCGGCGGTATCTTGGGATCAGGGAAGTCCGGGAACTTGTCGAACGCCGCGAGCTTGAGCCCGAGCTTGTTCATCAGCTCGATGTCGCCGGTCTCGGAGAGAAGCGTCAGGTCTTCGGCGGTAAGCGACACGAAGAGCTTGCTCAGCCACAACGCGCGAGGCGAGATCTCCCCGAACATCTCAGCGATGCAGTAGTTCACGAATCGGGTGTCCACGCCTCCAACCAAGGTGCCGCCACGAAGATGACGTGACGTCGCCTCCGCCCACACCCTGACGCCGAGATCGTAGAGCATCTTTCGCGTCCGTGACTCGAACTGTGCCTCCATCCGCCTGAAGCCCTCCTCCCGCATACGGGCAGACAGCGCCTCGACCCCGAGATGCAAGATCTTATCCCGTGGGATGTTGTTGCGATCGAGAACTTCTCGGACGCGGTCCGTAACTCGCTCCAGCTCCAGAACCTTACGGCGCTCGCCGTAAAGCTCCGTCTTCAACTTCTCGATCTCCCGCTCGTAGTCGGCGACCGTCTTCTTGATCCCGAACTCCTTGTTCGTCGTACGTTCCTTGATCTTCTGCACTCGCTTCTTATTCATGATCGTCTCCTTCTTCGATACGGTGGTCTGCCGCGGTTCTTCTTCACCACCGCGTACAGGCGGGCCTGGATGCGACGAAGCTCTGCGATGGTCTCGGGAGTGAGATGGCGGCGGAACACGGCCTGGCGCAGACGACGCGCCACCTTGTCCCTTCTCTCGCGTGCCCAGCCATGATCGTCGAACATGTTGAGCGTGGACTCCACGCCGAGCCCGTTCTGCCGAGCCAGCCCGATGCTGAGCAGAGACGCGATCTCCTCCTCTGCATCAACAAGTCTTTCTGAGATCTCGGCGCGATGCTGGCCAAGCCTGTGCGGATCACCGAGACCGAAGTACGGCAGCTCCTTGCGCGATGGTGGTGCGACCAGCAGATGCGCCAGCTCGTGCGCCAAGTGCTCAGCGGTATCTGCGGTATGGGCGTCCTCTTCCTCGTCGTAGTACGGCCACTCACCTTCGATCCACCGCAGCCCGTGCTTGCTCGCCAGCTTGATGATGTTGCGCCCTGCGACCGTGTTCAACGCGACCATGCCTTCCTCCGCATGCTTATAGACAAAAAGATCAACCCGAAAGTTGATCTTTAGTACCCAGCTCTCCGCAGAGCTATGATCCGTTCCTACCACCTATCGTAGCTACCGAAGTTCTATACCCCAATCGTTCAGTCATATGGCTGTTCAGTCATATGGCCGGCCGCCCTGTGATACTGGAGGTGGTGCCGCCTGCTTACCCGCGGCGGCCCCGGAAGTTTCGATCTGAAAGAGCGAGCCCGACGTCTCTTGTTCGCCAACGCTAGCCCCCAGAGAATGGACGACACCGGCTTACCCACGGTATCCCTGGGATCGATCTTGTTGGACGTAGTACGTTCCCGCGTCCTGTGCCACCAGCGATACTTCGACCGCCTTCAGGCGTCCCATCCATCCTTGAAGCGCCACCTGCTTCACCGCGGTGGCCCCGGCGCAGCCTGAGTTCTCTCGGCTACTCGCGAAAGATCGCGTTCCTACTCCGCGGAGACCTCGGCAGCTTCCGCCGCTTCGAGGTCGTCCATGCCCTTCGAGTTGACGACACCCGCGATCTTGACGCCGCTGAGGCGCGCCACGGTCTTGTCGAGGTAGCCGGCGTACTGCTGTCGAAGCTCCGCCGGCACACCGGCGAGCAGGTGATCGAGGGGGCCCTCCTTCACCTTGCCGAGCTGCTCGAAGCTGATGGGCAGCAGCGTACCGTAGCGGGTGCCTCGGGCGGGACTGAGGCCGCGACGCGGCTGCAAGCACGCCACCCACAGCATGCGTTCGAGCTGGTCGGGGGCGAGGAAGCCCTTGACCGGCGCGCTGAACCGGATCTCGAACTCCACGCCCGGCAGCAGCGCCTCGTACTTCTTCGGCGCCGCGGGACCGTTCGCGCTCTGCACCGGCAGCACGACCTCTTCCATCGGGGCGTCGGCCGGGATGCGGATGGGCTGGAACGCGACGTAGTCGGCACGGGCCGCCGGCAGCCCGGCCGGATGCATCACGTTGGTGCGGAACCAGCCGCGCTGCACGTCCGGCGTGATGATGATCTCCTTGGTGTTGAGATCACGCTCGAAGATACCGTTGCCGGTGATGTCCTCGTCCTTCTCGTGGACGCCGCGGGCCTTGAGCATCATCTCGCTCGGGATCTGCGAGCCGAGCAGCGGCGTCAGCGTGCGCACGCGCAGCAGGTAGCTGCGGTACTCGTCGATGATGTTGCCGCGGCCCGCCTTCTCGTCACCCTGCTTCTCCTTCTTGTCGAAGCCGGACTTCAGATCCTCCAGCTCGACAGTGCGAAGCAGCTCGGGCAGCAGATCGCCGACGTGCGCGTACTCCGGCGGGGACTTCCACCCCAGCTTCTTCATCTCCCAGACCTTCACCATCTTGGAGTTGGCGCCGACCGGGCGCTGGTTCTCCGCGATGATGTCGCGCTTCTTCAGGCCCTTCAGCGCCTGCGTGAGCAGGTTGTTGTTCGGTCCGAAGTTGCAGTCGAGCGCGGTCGCCGCCGTCTCGACGATGTTGGCGATCGTGGCGCTCCCCATCTTCTGCACGATGTAGGTAGCGATGAGCTGGGCTTCGGTCAGGTTCTCGATGATCTTCATGTTCGTTTTCTCCCGTTGATGGGCATGGCCCTTCAACTACTGATAGCTGATCTTAGAACGAGGTTCAGTGGTACAGGACGTTGGTATCCTTTCCGAGAAGAGGAACGATCAACTCCTCGGCATGGTCGTAGATGGACATCAGGTACGGCTGCATCTCTTCGAGAGAGGAATCCGTCACGATCTCTCGCATCGCTGCGATGACGCCTTCCGTCGTGGGCTTCTCGCTCCAGACCTCCAGACGATCGCAGCAGAGCGCGATGCTCCACGCGAGCACCGCCGCGATGTTCATGGTGGAGAGCGTGACGTCGCCGTTGAAGACGACATGGATGTGCCGCTGCGAACACATCCCGATGTTGATGGGCTGCGGGAGGGCCGGCTGCACGTCGAAGTGGACCTGCGTCGGGCGCTGGAATCTCCACGCCGTGGCGATCCCAAGCATGTCCGTCAGCATGCTGGGCAGCATCAGGTCGTACTCCACGCGCTCGGCGAGAACCGCGATCCTCTCCTGAATGCTGGGCTCCTTCGGCTTCGCAGACTTCGTCCGGGCCGCAGGACGCTTCTTCGTCTTGGGCTTCACGGCTTGATCTCCGTCTTCTTGATCTGATAGCCACGGTAGGGCTTACCGTTGCTTCCGACCATACTAACGGTCTCGATCGAGTTCGCGAGCTGAAGCGACTTCAGACAGCGCGCCACGGTCTCGAAGCTGTGCGGCACACCGTCCTCGATCTCCGAGATGCTCATCGGTCGCTTCGCGATCTTGATGAAGGCGAAGACGTTGTTCTTCGCCGTGGCGATGTCCCTCCGACTACGCTTGCGCTTCGGCGCGGCCTTGGCGATGAGCCTGCCCACCACTGCGGGGTCGAGTGTGGTCGCGGTCTTGCCGTTGAGCAGATCCTCCAAGACCTGGTTGTACTTCGCGGCCTCCGCCTCGTGGAACGCAGCCTTGGCCGCAGCATCCTTCACTCTGTCGATCAGCTTGGTCATATGTTCTCCTGGACGCATCCTCGTCCAAGATCTTATAGGGCAAAGAGAAAGGGGCCTTTCGGCCCCTCGCTCATGCGTACTCGGAATCGACATCCGGGTTCCAATAGGTGGCCACCGGGCACACTCCACTTCCGATCCAGCGCGGTCTTCCGAAGGTTGGCTCGTTGCGCCCATTCAGCAGGCCCAAGCGCCGCGCGCGCTTGATGCCTCGCCTCCAGAACCGCAGGAACATGTACCGCTCGCCCCACTCCCTGAGAGCACTACCCGGATACCCGACCTCCGTGACCAGCTGGTAGTCGATCACGCACTTCAGGAAGTAGTCAGCCCAGGATTCTCCGCGCACTAGCCATTTCGCCAGCTCCAGCTCGAAGGGCATGAGCAGGTAGGCTTCACAGATCACTCGGCTGGGCTCGCCAAGAATGCAGTGCACGATCTCGTGCAGCAGTATCTCCGGCATCGGATCGTAGGCGTAGACCAGCCTGGCTTTGGTGCTGAAGCCGACGTCACCCTGTGGGCCCCAAGTGAAGTCTTCGGGTAACTGCGGCTGGTTCTGTTCGACGTCCGGGTCTGAGTGGTGCTCGATGCAGAGCTTGATGCCGTAGCTCTTGGCCAACTCCCCCAACTTCTGAAGGATCTTGCCGTAGTACTCGTCGTTCACCACTTCTCGGTCTCGTGAATGAGTTTGATCTTGCCGAACCGAGGGACCCCGGCCGGCGTGCGCTGTGCGAAGTACTTCACCGTTGCCTTCTTGCCGATCAGCTTGTCGGCGTTCTCGAGGATGGCGACGCGTTCCGCCTTCGTCCCCACGACGTCGGCCTTGAACTTCCGCGTGGGATCGATGTCGAGCTGGAGCCAGGCCACCTTGGCACCACCGCTGGCGTTGCCTTCACCCTCCAAGATCTCCAACACCACGAACTCGGAGTCCTTGAACTCCTTGCGCTTGAGCAGCTTGTTAGTCCGCTTCTCCTCGTACTCGCCGTCGATCCTGACCATCTGGCCCTCGTAGCCCATGGCGAGCCACTCCTCGTACCAGGTGTCGAGCGCCTTCTCGGCGAAGATCGGCATGGTGGGGACGATGACGAGCGGCTTGCCCACCTCGTTCACCACGTCATAGATCCGCGAGAACCTAGCGTGGAAGAGGTCGACGCCGTTCATCGGCGAATCGTACATGTGGTACTGCACGATCTCTGCGGTCTTGGCCAGATGCTCGGGCGAGGGCTTCAGCGTCTTCACGAGAGAAGTGATCTCGTTGAAGTTGTCCTTCAGCTCGTGGTTGTACAGCTCGCCGTCGAAGCGCAAACCAGGGATGGCTGCGAAGTACGGCGCCAGCGCCTTCTCGATGTGTGGGCAGCTCACGATGCGGTCACCCTTGCGCGACCACAGTCCCTTGGCGTCGGCGATGCAGCGGATGCCATCGAGCTTCGGCTGCGCGTACACCGGGGGCAGATGCGGGAACTGGGGCGAGAAGTTGATCTTCGCCTTGTAGTCGGCGTAGTCCTTGGCCAGCATGGGCTGGAACCGGGTGGAGGACTGCGCAGCATCGACGGTCGTGGAGTAGCCGTCCTTCTTCTTGCGATCGTAGCCGGACTCCACCTCCAGCAGAGCTTGCTGACCCGGGGTCGTTTCGTTGGCTCGGCCGACGTTCTTCGCCTTCGCGTTCGTCCACTCCGAAACTACGATCGCCCCATCCTTCTGCCCGCTGTGGGTGCGGTAGCGCCCGTTGGTGGTCTCCAGCTCCAGCCACCACACCTGAATCGCGCCGGTGCTGGTCCTCTTGTAGAGCTTCTCGCAGTGCATCACATCCCTCCTTCTCGATCAGGGTCTCTGATCGTGCACTTCACCTTGACGGCGTCCATGTGCAGCTCGACTTCGAGCACCCACAGCTTACCGGCTTGCAAGACGATCGTGTCTCCCTTGACCGGGCGGTCCGGCAGCTCCACCCACATGCCCTCGGGGTTGCCCTCCCAGTACAACTTCACTCCGGCGAACGTTCGATAGCCCATAGATCCTCCAAGATCTTATAGGGCAAAAGAAAAGAGGCGGTACCGAAGTACCGCCCCTTTCCGAATCGAGCAGGAAGAGATCAGGCCGGCGCTTCGCTGGCCTTCTTCGCCGCGGCCTTCTTCGTCGCCTTCTTGGCCGCCTTCGGCTTCGGCGCCTTCTTGGCCGCCTTCGGCTTCGCCGGGCCCTGGTACTTCGAGAGCGCGTGGTAGCGCGAGACGCCCATCATCAGGAGACGCTCCTTGGCCGCCTGCTCCGAGATGTCGTGCTTCTTCGCGTAGGCGCCGACGGTCTTCGCGACGTCGTCCTTGGTCAGCTCCTTCTTTCCCATGATCAGAACCTTCTTTCGTTTGCTTGTCCGGACAGGGGCACCGCGCCCCCGATCTTCTAGCGGGGATCGGTGAGTAGTTACACACCCTGGATCGGGTGTCAAGGACAGATCAGATATCCATCCCACCGTCGGTCACCAGCTCGCGAAACACCGCGATGGCGACCTGCTTGGTCGTGAAGTGGCGATACTCTTCGAGCATCTCCTCGTTGTCCGGCGGCAGTGATGCCACGAACATGGTCTCCAGATCGACCCACACGTCGGCGATACGACCCTCGGCCCAAGCTTCCAGCTCGGACACCGCCGAGACGTACCCGGGCCAGTCGGAGAACTCGTGCGAGTCCTTGTAGTACTCCGCGCCCATGGGGCCGAAGTGTAGATCGAAGAGGGCGCAGAAGCGGAGGGACTTGGTGCGATCATCCATCTCTTCGATGAAGTGCTTCCGTACGGCCTCCTCCGCCTTGTCCTGCCGGTTCACGGCTCCTCGTCGTTCTCGTCTTCTCCGATCTCGTCTTCCTCGTCGTCAGAAGAACCCTGGTTGTTCATGTCCTCGTCGTCGGCGAGAGCATCGACGTGGTCGCGGCAGTGCGCCCACAGTTCGGAGAACTCCATCTCCTCGTCGACCTCACCGTCGAGAGCCTTGTCGATGTGCTTGAGCAGCTTCTCGCGGAACTTGTTGATCCTCATTCACCCCTCAGCATAGCCGCAGTAAGTTTGATCACCAACTCTTGCGGCGGCAGAGGCAGTGACAGGTCGGGAACCAGGATAGCGAAGCCGGAGATGTCGGCCTCGCCGGTCTTGTACAGGTCGAACGACGCATGCACAACCACGAACTCCCGTGGAGGATCTTCGAGGAGCTGCACCGTGGCTCCGGCGAAGACGCGCTGGTAAGGGATGCGCTGGGTCAGCGAGAGGCAGGTCTCCTGGTCGAGCCTGAGCCGTGGAATGGCGACGAGTCGGTGCCCCCCGTACGCCTTCACCAGCCAGAGCGTGGTCCAGGCCAGCGCGGTGCCGTCACGTAGGAGTTCGAGCCGGCTCTGCTCGGGCATTCTCTTCCTGCATCTTCGTGATCCAGACACGTAGCGCTCGCGCCTCGGGCACTGTCATGCGATGGCGAAGACTCGACTCTTGGTCCAGCGCCTCGACTATCTTGGCCGCCACGAGATCACCCAGCGTACCAGACATCTCGATGCGGTTCCGCTCTCCGTCCATCTGACGCACGGAGATAAGCACGCCCGTGATCTTGCCACCGCTGCGCATGTAAGACATACGCGTACGGATCTTCGTGGCGTTCTCGATGTTGTCCTGCCACGCCATGGCCGCAGCATCTTCGATGATGTCGACCAGCTCGTGGCCAGGAAACATCACACTCGGGCGATCTTTACCCTTGGCCTTCGTCACCCGATCGTACAGTTCTTTCACTTCTTACCTCTTGGGTCTCTTGCCCAGCCTTTCGGTGGCGGGGGTGGAGGTGGAGGGTCCGGGGCGTTCTGCGGCCGCATGTCCTCCTTCCCGCACCGAGGACAGCACGCGTCCTGCCCCATCCCCTGCGTCGGCAGGGGTTCGTTGATCGGCCACGGGTACGCTGGCATGTGGAGCATCCTGAATGCCCCACAGCTTCCGCACTTCAGCTTGAAGAGGAACCGGTAGTCCTGATCCTTCGGGTCCGACACCACTGCCACCTTTCAGGAGGCCACCTTCGAGGATGTAGGCTTCGAGCCAGTGCCCAGCCATCTGCTTCGCACGGTCGATGAGCTGAGTGATTTCTCGCTCAGCTTTCTCGGCCAACGTAAAACACGGCGTGCAGATGAGTATCTTGCCGAAGATCTTTGTTGAGGTCGCGCTCAACTCGTTTCCGCACGACATGCACCGCATCTGTGGTCTCCTTTGCCATCTCTACCACGAGACGCAGCCCAGCGGCGAGGTAAGGCCAGTTCGCGTAGTGATCCCGCCGAAAGACCGGGCGCTCCTTCGTGCCTACCACCGCATCTCGATCTATGCCGTAATACACCACGAATGCCTGCGCTCGATCATAGACTTGATGACGCTCTGACTTCTCCTTCGACCCCTTGGGCCCTGTCTTGGGAGGAAGAAGTACGGACTGCTTGATCTCCTCGTACGTGATGCTCGGCGGAGGCGCGACGTCCGCATGGACGTACGTCAACCACTCCCGAAGACCCCAGGTGTCCGGCAGCTCGTCGAGGATGCGCCACGCCATTCTCCACGCCTGCCAGTCGAAGGGATCAAACAGATCACCAGTACGAGGGATTGTCGAGGGCCAACTTGATAGCGATCGCATGCCACCTCGCCATGATGAAGCCGGGGTACTCTTCGCCCGCCCAGGCGATCAATCGTCTGATCGCCGTCTCCACATGTTCGTTGTCACAGAAAAGAAGATCGAGATCGGTATACCGAAGCTGCTCATCCATGTCGCTCCGTGAGGGCAGGAGGAAGCCCAGGGGTTTACCCATGGCCTCCAACCAGCCCTCACGGTCCACGTACAGCTCAGTCCACCTTGCGGTGTAGTGAGCTACGAGGTGAGCGATCTGGATTGCTTCGGCGTCGAACTCATCCGTATCGACGGACGACATCGTCCACCGACTTCAGAGCCGCGATGCCCATGTAGTGCACCGCCTCCGACTTCGACGCCTCCATGCCGGCACGGATGACCGTGGCGGCATCGTTGGCGTAGCCGAGATAGGCGTTGCGCCCCCAGCTCGGAGGATCGGTGATGAGGTCGGCGACGTTCGACCACTTGTCCGCGATCTTGATGATGCGGCCGGAGTCGTTCATCTGCTTCATGACGTCGGATTGGTGCTTCGTCTTGGCGACGTAGTCGTCTCCGATGCTCTTCGGCAGTGTGAGCCACCCCACGATGAGAGCGACTTCCGGATCGAAGAACTTCTCGATCTCGGGGATCGTGACCGCGGTGTCCTCAACAGTGTCGTGCAGCAGGGCGCCGCAAAGCACCACCGGCGCCGTCACACCGAACGACTCCACACGCCGGGCGACGTCCATCACGTGAGTGACGTAGGGCACGCCCTTGCCTCCGCGCTTCTGATTGGCGTGGGCGGTGGCGGCGAACTTCGCCGCCTCCCACACCGAGTTCCGATCGACGCTCATTCCGCCGCGCTCGTCTTCTGCGGCGCCGCGGCCTCCGCACGAGCCACGGCACGGCCGAGCTGCTTCTCCAGGTTCGCGGTGAGCGCGCCCTTGGCCGACTTGATGGCGTTGTTGTGCGCCACCTTCGCCTCGGCCGACGCCTTCTGGAGCGCGATGATGAACTCCGTCACGCGCTCGTCCGGCATGTGGCTGGTCGGGATGAACTTCTCGTCCACCTCCCAGCCGATCTTGTAGCTGAACTTCACGCGGTCGACCCCGTTCTTGTGGTCGAAGCCGGCCGAAGCGATCTCGACCAGAACGGCGGCCTTACGGCGCGCCTTCTCCTTCACGTGCTCGGGGAGGTTGTCGGGGACCACGGGATCCGGCCCGGTGAAGACGGCGAGCGGCCTCCACTCCAGCGGCGGACGTTGCAGACGAGTGGCGTTGCTGCGGCTGTTGTTACCCATGTTCTCTCTTTCGGTTCGTTGTTGGATCAGCGCGGAATCTTCGGATAGGTACGAAGGAAGTGGTCGACGAGGGAGCCGGTCGTGCCCTCTTCCTTGGGGAAGGGCACGACCGGTCTGTTCGGGAACCTCGCCTCTCGCCCCTCGGGCGTAATGAGCGCATCCTCGGGCCGGTCGATCTTGAAGCTGAAGTGTGCCCGGAAGAACGGCACCTCGATCGCCATGAGGTAGCGGCGGTTCATGTCACGGGCGAGGCGCTTCGCCGTGAGCCGACGATGGCGAGCGCGCTTCATCGCGACGAGCTGCTGAAGACCAGGAGCCTCCCGGTCCCCGAACCCGGTCAGCAGGCAGTTCTTCCAGTCGAGGCTCGCCGACCGAGCTTCGTGGGACGCCTTCTGGAGCGCCCGGCGCGCGTTGTCGATCTCGATGCGCTGACGCTCCGACCTTCGATGCTGCGCCGCCTCCGGTAGAACACCGCGATTCTGACGGCCGGTCTGCCTCATGTAGTCGTTTCTGAGGCGCTTGTATTGATCCCAGTCCATGGTTCCTCCACGAACTGATAGCTGATCTCAACGCTTCTTCTTCGACTCTTCTCGGTCTTTCCGTAGCTGCGCCGTGATCTCAGGATACGCGATGTGGGGCGGAGGATTGTGCTTCCTGTAGTCGGCCTCGGTACCGAGACGATACGTCATGAACTTGCCGTCCCGGACTCCCGTGGCCACGATCCAGCCACCATTCCGCCACCGCGTCACATCGATCTTATGCTGACGGAAGTCAGCCAAGGTACAGTGCCCCTTCTCCTCGATGTAGAGAATCAGCTTGATGCTGCTCACCTTCCACGGAGAGATGGTGCTGGGGCTCTTCACACCCGCTGGTGTCCAGATCACGGTATCGGGCTTCCACGCAGGAGCATCGTAGTACGTCCGAAAGGTCTCGGGGATGCTGCTGAGAAGGTGATCGACGCCCGGTCTGTGCTCCACCACCGCCCTACCCGTGGAATAGGACGTACGATCCTTGGAAGCGGAGAAGAGCACGATGTTGAGGCGGCGACACAGCGACGCAAACTCCTTGGTGGCGAACGGCACCAGCACGGCGTGGAAGTTCGGGCCTGCCTCGCCCCAGTCCTTCGGCATCGCCTGGAACAACACCTCGATGTTGCAGTGCACCTTCGCCTCTACTCCGATTTGATCTCCGGGACGCGTACCACGCGTCTGCACCCTGTCGGTAGCTACCAGAAGAAGATCGAAGCCAGTCTCCGGATACACCTCCCAGCCCTGCTCTCTGGCCCGAGCAACGAAGGCTTCGCAGAGCGCAGCTTCACTGTGATACAGCTTCATAGATCAAATGAAAAGGGCGGCCGAAGCCGCCCCATTCCTCCTTGGTTCAGTCCCTACATCGATCGGCCGTGTAGACCTGAACCCTACTCCCACCTGTCCCTGTCATCATGACCGGTCGGTAGCACCGAACCGCATCCTGATCGAGAGCGTAGAAGTGATTGTTCAGTAGCACGAAGCCGTCGTCTACCACCGAGGCGATCACCCGCGGCATCGGAATGCCTCGATGCGGGTTACCGTCGTCTGTCGAGCCCCAGTTCATCGCACCGGGCAACGGGTCGCGTAGCGCGCCGGTCTCGAACAGCGTGACGGTCTCTCTCGCATAGTCCCAGTCGTCGACCCAGTTCCTCCAATCCGTCTGCTCGGGATCCATGCCGGGGTTGGTCTCCATCGTTCCCCACGGCAACGCACGCACCCAAGTCTGGTGCGGCGAAGGGGACGACGTGCGGTGCACGGCACAATAGTCTCGAATCTGATCTTCGAAACTGTAGGTGGAACCGGGATGCATCCGCAGATACCGGCGCCACCTTCGCAAGAGCACGTAGGCCATGGCTGCGTGCTCGGTCCGGTTCCTCCACCGATTCTCCGCCACGTAGCACTGCCCGAGCGCGAGCCGCGTGGAGTCGTTCCACGAGATGCTGGGCTCCGTACTGGCCTGTGCCTGGGCCTCCACGAGCCCGCTGCAAGCCAGCACGCTTCCCACGATCAAGAACCCTAGGATCAATCTCATCACCACTCTCCTTTTTCGATCTCAGCACCAATGCTGGGAACGCATGACGCCGTGAGGCATCGGAAGATGGGCACACCTTCCTATGCCATCTGGATCCGTTTGTCCAGCCTACGGACGATCAGTGTGTCCGCAAAGACACACCGGCGAGATTCTTTACGGGACGATGCCAGATCGTCTTTCCGTACTTCTCGATCGCTGCTTGATGCTCTGGAGTTCCGTAACCGGCGTTCAAGATCCACAGATATTCGGGATACAGAACACTCAGTTCAGCCATGCGATCGTTCCGCAAGGTCTTCGCCACGATGCTGGCCGCGCTCACCGCCGGAACGGTGGCATCAGCCTTCACCTGAAACTGTACTCGAACACCGGCCCGAAGAAGCTGATCCTTCAGAGTCAGATCGACGTTGCCGTCTACGATGACTTCGGATTCCGCCCCAGACGGGAGTGCGCTCACCACGTGGATGATCGACGTGTACGCTGCTCGCCTCCACGCCTCTTTTTGCCCATGGCTCTTGATGTCCTGCACCTCGGCGAAGGCGCAGAACCCAACCACCGCTACCTCCACGATCTCATCCACCAGCTTGCGCCGCCGGTCGTCGGATAGAACCTTGGAGTCCTTCACGCCCCGCTGCCGAAGCTGCGCCTGGTCCTCGGCGTAAAGCGCCAGCGCGCACACCGTGAAGGGACCTGCCCAGGCTCCGGTGCCTGACTCATCTACGCCGATGACGATCATCGGTGATCCGGGATCTCGACCGAGTACACCGACCAGAGGTCGAGCACCGCGTGTGACTTGATGTCGTCGCGCGGCTTGCCGACCCTGTACGGCAGAGCATGACCGAGGTTGGGCGCGATGAGCTGAACCTGCGGAAGCCTGGAGCAGGCATAGGGGTCGAGGATGCAGGGCGTGCTGTCATCGTCCTGGATCACCAACCACGAGTGTTCGACCGGCCCGTAGTGACCGTCGTAGACCATCACGGTTAGGTGCGGCTCCGCACGTTCGAGAGCGCGCCGGGCCAGGCGCGCGATCTCGTGGCAGCGGATAGGCTCCTTGTCAACCAGATCGGGAAGAAGCTCAACGAGCCTCGCCACCACTCTCATCGACCGGATATACGACAGGGGAAAGATCCGGCTCTCGCTGTAGCTCTGCATGATGAACTCCGTGTAGGTACCAGCCGGCCGCCACACCGGCGTCGAAGATCGCGAAGGCGAGGACAAGAGTGGCGTAGCGTTTCAATCGCCTGACGTCGTGCTTGAAGCGGAACTCGATGTTCCGTGCTCGGTACCAGCGACGCCACCACTCACGGGTGAAACGTCGCGGCGGCAGCTCGATGAACCGCTGGTACGCGAAGTGTTGTTCGATCTTGGCCATCGTCACGTTCATGGCCGCAATGTCTGCGGGCGTCCACGCGCGCACGGGCCCAGGGTAGCGATAGAACTGGGCGATGAACTCGTCCAGCTCAGCCTGTTCGATCTCCGTATCCACGATCGGGGTCGTAGGGTTCACGTTGCACCTTCGGCAGCGTAGCTGCCTCCTTCATCATGGACACGAACCAGTGCGCCTGGATGCGCGCATCCTCGATCGCTATGTGTGGAAGATCGGTGTTCTGCTTCGGAAACCACTCCTTGGGCGAGCGCGAGCGCGAGGAGTCCGGGTAGTCGCGCCCGAGCAGCATCATGCTCATCGTAGGCAGGTCGACTCCGCCGAGTCCGGCTTTGTTCTGCTCCGCCCACGCCGACCACTTCGCCCCGGCGAAGTCCATGAGGTAGCTGCGCAGGATCGGCATGTCGTACGCCACGGGGTTGGCGACGAAGGCGATACGCTCGCCTTCGGCCGTGAAGTGCAGGATCCAATCCATGATCGCGTTCATACCCCACCACGGATGCACGGGGTTGACGCGGCAGGCCTCGAAGACCTCCTTCGGCTGCGAATCCCACCACTGCCTGTAGTCGGGCTCCCAGATCCGCTTCTCCGGGATCCAGAGGTTGAAGCTCAGCTCACCCGCGCTCTCCCAGACACCGGAGCGGATGGCGACGGCGCCGAAGCTCAGCATCGGAGCGGTATCGGGCCTGCGCCCGCCGGTCTCCAGATCGAAGTTGAGATAGATCATGTCGAGGCCTCCCGATACTTCGCATGCGCAAGATCAGCATGATGCTTACGCCAGTCAGTCGGATCTTCTCCGGCTTTCCACGCCCGGCGCAGCTCACGTTGCGGGTCGTACGGATACGAGTAGCCGTAGGCGAACACGTACCCTGGAGTGGTGGGCTCCACGCCTGCCGCGTACGCCCACTCTTCCCAGGTCAGCCCCTCGACGTTGGTTCTAGAAGCGCTTGTTCCCATGACGGTAGGACCTCGTCTCGTTGAAGGTGTGCTTCATGCGCGTCAGCTCTCGTACGTCGTAGCCCATGGCGTACAACAGATCACAAGCGCGGATGACTGCGTCGATGACCTCGATACCGAAGCCAAGCGGCTTCGACTTGCGGCACAGCGCCACCACCAGGGCGCCCCGCAACGCCCAACGCTCGATGCTGGTGGGATCGGAAGCGTCGCCTTGAAGCCCGAGATACGCGATGAGGCTGGACAGCTTCTCGTTCGCGTTCTCGGACTTCAGGTACGCGGCGTCGAGCAGCGCCTCCAACTCTTTGAGGTGAAGGGTGCCCCACCCCTCCAGCTCCCACCTCGTGTCCCACCGGTTGTAGCAAGCTTCCGCAGTAGCTTCGCCGATCTCCGTGACGATCATCAGAAGCTTGGTCGGCACCACCGCCTTCACAAGCTCGACGCGCAAGATGCCGTCGATGATCTCGTCTTTCCACCACCCCTTGTCCACCGCGACTCGATGGATCTCCTTCGACCAGTCCGTGATCTGATTCATACCGCCTCCATCAACGCCGCGACGACACGGCGGAAGTCGTTCTCGTTGTCGAGGCAGCAGCTCTCCACCGAGTAGAGCGCGCGCTCGATCCTCGCCTTCTTCTCTTCCGTGGCTTTCCCGGTGAGCGGGTCCTGATCACCCAGAACCTCGACGAGTCCGACCGTCCCGTCCGGCTCCACGCGAAGCGTGGCGTCGGGGTTGTTGTCGTAGTTCTCGGACGGCTCGACGGCGATGTCGATGTGCGTGGGCTGAGCCTCGGTGTCGATGCTCCACGTCGGGACCTCACACGCCACGGCGTGGATGTCGCCGAGCCTCTCCTTCACCGTCTCGTGGTCCGGTGCCTGCACATCCAGGATGATCTCTTCCTTGATGTAGTGGGACAGGGTGACGCGAAAGCTGCTCATGGTTCCTCCTCGAACAGATTGATCAAACGATGTGCCGCCGCATCACCACGGGGCGACTTCGGGAAGATGTCGAAGAACTCTCGACACCAGCGCTCGGCCCGGACTGCCTGGGGCGTACGTCGATTGCTGATCGGATCGAGCAGCCCGATACGACCGTCGTTCGGCGTCTCGAACCCGTACCCAGCGATCTCCAAGGAGTGCCAGAAATCATCAACTACGATGTCTACACCGAGGCGGCGCAGTACTTCAATCGTGACCGCGAAGGTCTCGACCTCGTTCAGCTTCTGGTGGTACTCGGGCGTGCGCTGCATCAGAGCGGTGAGCTTCTCCATGCAGTCGTGGTCGTGAACGTCGATCCCGAGCAGCGTGCAGTGCGCCAGCTCGTGAATGATGTGCTCGACATCCATGAGGCGGAAGTCCTCCATGGCGACCAGCCCGTCGTCTCCCAGAAGCGCGATCCCCCTGGGCTCGGCAAACGGCGCGATCTTATCGTGCAGGCGCTGAATCTTCTCTTCGTGTAGACGCTTGATCTCCTCAACTTCCTCTTCAATCACAAGGCCTCCTCTGGCTGATAGGCAAAGAGCACGGGTGGATCACCCGTGCCCCACCTACATCCTGATCTTCACCAGTTGACGGTGTAGGCCAGGACGCCGGTAGAGGAGTAGCACCGCAGGGTGCTGCCGCTGATGCAGAGACCACGGGCGGTCCAGTCGGTAGCGCTGCCGATCGGCCACGCCACAGCGTGATCGTGGAAGGCGCCATCGTCCGGAATCACGACATCACCAGGGCTTGGGCCCACGGTGGCGTCGCCGCAGTAGGTGCCCGACGAGTTGTGCGAACAGCTCATCGAGAAGCCGAGGATGTAGTGATCGCCAACCGGGCGTTCGAGCCCGAAGGCGCCGCCGGTGTCGTGGACGCAGGAGGCGCGGTGGCCATCGCTGTGGCAGGTTGCCGGAGGATTGAGATCGTAGGCTTCATCACCTACGGCACCGGCCCCGGTTTCACGCGGGAAGGTAGCGCTCACGGCGATCGGCTGCGTGAGGCCAGCGCCCCAGCGGGTGACCGAGCCGCCGTCAGTCCAGCACACCATCTCGCCCGCCGCACTGAGCCCACAACCCCGATCGAGGTCGCTGTACTCCGCGATGCTGTCGAGTATCAGCGTGCTGCTGCCATCGATCACCGCCACCATAGACGGCGTGTGGAACTCCGCGCACCACACCTCGTGGCCCCGGAGCGCGCAGGAGCCCGAGGCCGAGGCGAAGCCCGTCCCGAGCCGGCGGACGTCCTGGACCGGCGCCCAGCGCCCCCAGCACCACATCGTGCCGGCGCGGTCTAGCGCGCAGCGGCTGCCCGTGACGTCGACCGCTTCGCCTTCGGGGCGCGGCGGGCCGGCGTCGGCTTGGGCGTCCCGCCCTCCATCAGCTCCAACGTCACCAACGCTCGATCCAGCGTCCGCTGCGTCGGGTGGTAGTCCTGCATCAGCGCCGGGGTCTCCAGCGTCGGTGCCGGCGTCTTCTTGTGGCGCTTGCCACGCGTCTGCTTGGACTTGGCCATCACTCTCCATCCAGGCGTCGCCCATGACGCCTGCATCGGTCTGCGGTTGAAGATTCATCTGCTCGGAACACCCGAGCAGGAGTAACGCGATCGTGAGTTGCTTCATGGGTTCCTCCTTCGATCGCTTATAGCCGGAATCCGGCCCTTCTTGACTACCGCAGCAGATCAACGCGATCAATGATCACGATGTCGGTGTGCGGCCTGTGAGAAATGGTGCGGCCGACGGGCGGCAGTTGCTGCGTGGTCCAGACGACCACGCGATACTTCTTCGCCAGCTCCTTGAGATCAGAGGCGAGTGACTTCATCTCCGCGTAGTCTCTCACGCCAGCACCTGAAGCGCTTCCTGAAGCGTAACACCCTTCGGTAGCGGGTCTGTGATCTTGCGCCGACACTTCTCGATGGCCCTCCGACGCTTGCGGCTGTCGATGACCTCCGTCTTCGAGGTCTCGGCACGGTAGGCGAAGAGCAGCATGATGAGCTTCTGGCCCACCTTGTTGATCTTCTCCACCACGGCCTCACGGCGACTCTGCGTCACTCCGATGTAGCCCGGGCTCACGACGAAGTCGGTGAGATCGGTACGCACGAACTCCATGAAGTCGGCCGGGACCGAGTTCTTCGGCGGCTTCGGGTTGCTGCTCTTCGGATGCTTCTTCTCGAAGAACTCCGTCATCGCTGCGGCAAGCCGGATCTCCATCGAGGCGTAATCGATATCGACGTTGTGGTCCCGCTCGGCGGCACGAAAGATCTCCTGAACTGCCCGACCCTCCTCCGTACGAAGAGGGAGGCGCTGAAGTGCCGGCCCGTCGACCACAACGAGCCCGGAAGGACTTTCACTCATGTCTCGTCTCCTGGAATCCACGACGTAGCTCCGCTTCTTCGTACCACCAGCACCGGTAGCTGGAGCATCTTCACCACCGGCGCAAGCCGAGGATCTGCCTCGGTCCAGGGTCGCTCGATCTTCTCTTCTTCTGTAGGCTCGGGAGGGAAGGCCACCACCAACGAGACGCCCTCCAACATCTCGGCGTCCCGTAGCGCGCGACCCTGCTCGTCGTTGCCCTCTGCCGGATAGACCACGCACGCCAGTCCGATCAGCTTAGCCACCTCGGACATTACGAAGTCGAAGCCTCGCGGATCCGAATGTACCGGCATGAACATCGCGGTGTCCCGCATGATCTCCATGACGACGCAGGCAGTGTCCCAGTCCGAGAACCAGGTGCGGCTCACTGATCCGATGAACGCAACCCTTACGGGCCCGCTCTTCGCCTGCGTCGCCAGGTAAAGCAGCGCCTCCTTCATCTCACGCCGCGTGATGAAGGTACTGGTCGATCACGTTGTACAGCACGCCGAGGTCGGCGCCGTCGCCGTCCAACGCCTTGCCGATGGCGACCTTGGTACGCTGAAGCAGCTCGCGCGGGTCGTTCGGGTCGTGAATGCCGATCTCGTCGGCATCGATGCGCCGACGCTGCTCCACGATCCAGTCCTTCAGGAAGGAGTGGTCGGTCTTCTTGTAGATCAGGCGCGCGTGAGCCGACTTACGCCAGCTCTGATACTCCTTGCTGGTGAGAAGCCGGTTCAGGCCCCGATCGAAGTGGGTCTTCTCAGCGAGCTGGCGTTCGATGTTCCAGATGTCCTTCTCCAGCTCACGCTTCCAGCGCAGAGCTTGAGACAGGCTCGGGGGACTTCGGTAGTTCGGGTCGTTCACGATTCTCTCCTCTCACACACGATAGACGAATACGAGCAGTCCGTGTGCACGAGCTTGCTCGATCATGTTTCTGGTTCCTCCGCTATCACCGTCCCACACCGCGATGAGGGCCTCAGCGTAGCGCGCCATGCGGCCGTTGCGCTTGTGGCCTGCGCCGTACGGATCCTTCTTCCACTCGTAGTCGGGCACGCTGAAGTCCGGACCGAGCCGGACCTTGTTGAGCAGCGCCCACTCCTCGCCCAACGAATCGACACCGCGGGCACCTCCGCTCACCACCTCAGTGATGTGGTAGCCAGAGGCTGCGATCGCTGCTTCTACGTGAGCCATGTCCTTAATGTCGCGGCTACCCGCGATGATGACTCTCACAGAAAGCGATCCTCGTCCGGGTTGTAGGGACGGCTCGGGTCCCAGTTCCACACGATGTAAACCCCGACCCCGACGATGATCACGAAAAGCACGATCTTATCCATGTGCCCTCCCTACTTGAGCTGAAGCCGATCTGCCAGAGTAGTCATCCTCCGGCGCGGCTCGTCGTTACTGAGCGCCGCGCTCAGCCCTTCATTGTTGCCCACGATCACGACACCCTTCTTCGCTCGGGTGACCGCGGTGTACAGAAGCTGCTGGCTCCACATGTAGTCGTGCATGCCGTGGCACACCACGACCACCCAGTCCCACTCCGAGCCCTGCGCCTTGTGCACCGTGAGCGCATAGGCGAGGCGGAGGGTCTTCGCCGACTCTCGATCGTACTCCACGTGACGACCGTCGAAGTCGATGCTGAGACGCCCACGCTCGTTGTCGACGTCGGTGACTACCCCGATCTCGCCGTTGAAGACGAAACGGTCGTAGTCGTTCTCCGTCGCCAGGACGCGGTCTTTCGCCCGAAGCTGATACGTCGTGCCGTTGCCCGTACGAACGCGCCACTGCGCGTCGTGCCTACCATCTATGGGATTGATCTTGGACTGAAGGTAGTTGTTGAGCGTCTCGATACCGAGGCTGCCGCCGTTCTGCGGCGCAAGCACCTGGATGTTCGTCACGCCGGCAGCCGGCATCTTCTCGGTCACCAGCTTCACCACGTTGTTCGCAAGAACCTCGGCATCATCGATCTGGTAGTACCTGAAGTCCTCCGCCGGCGTGTGAATATCGAGATCGCCGTTCAGAATGTAGGGTGCGTTGCGGCACACCCAAGACTTCAGCGCCGAGCGATGCACGGTCTTGAGCCGGATGGTGGGCAGGCGGTCGCTGTTGAGCAGATCGTAGAACACCTGTCCCGGTCCCACGCTGGGGAGCTGGTCCGCATCTCCGATGAAGAAGACGCGCGTTCGCATCACGTTCACTGCGGCAAGCAGGGACTCACACGTCTCCGCATCCAGCATCGAGGCTTCATCGCACACCACGATCTCGTGGCTCAAGGGGTTCGTTTCGTTGAAGTCGAACTGCCACACGCCGCCTCGCGGCTTGCCGCCGAGGAGGCGGTGCACGGTGAACGCCTCGTGCTCCGTGACTTCAGCGATCCGCTTCGCCGCCTTCCCCGTTGGTGCGCACAGGGCCACCCTCCAGCGACTCTGCACTCGATCCAGGAAGCTCCCAAGGATCGTCGACTTCCCGGTGCCCGGTCCTCCGGTCACTGCTCCGACCCGCTTGGTCAGCATCATCTGCACTGCCAGCTCCTGATCGGGATCCAGGATGAGGTTCGACATCGATGTTCTCCAGTAGCTTGGTGATCTTGACCGCGATTCCACGCTCGGCTTCAGCATACCGCGGCAGCATGATGAGCCCGAACCCAGCGATCACATGCTCGTCCCGAAGCGCCATCATGAGCCCGTCCCTGATATAGCGCGCGTTGACGCCCGCCAGCGCCGCCGCGTTCTCCTCGATCCAGTCCTCGTCCGCTCCGATGTGACCGTCAGAGCTGGCCTCCTTCAGAACCTGGAGGATGGCAGAGACGAGGCGCGAAGGAGCGGTGCGCGACGCGTTCGCCTTCGAAGCGAGGTAATCGTTCCGGGCGAAGCTGATTCCGCCGATCTCCATGTAGAGTGCGAACGGGTCCCGCTTCAGCTTCTCCGCCGACAACTCTGCCTTGGCCGCAGAATGCGCCTCTCGATGCGTCAGACCGATCTCGTAGTACGGGACGTACAGCTCCCGGTCCTTCTTGTGCTCGGTCCACGCTCGGATGATGGCGTCGACACGGTCGGGCGTAATGCCATCGATCTCCAGCAGATCGTGCGGCGTCTTCTCGATGACTTCCCAGAGCCGATCACCCCAACGTTGCGCGATGATGTCGGCACGCTTGGGACCTATCTGAGGGATACGGTCGATGATCCACTGCCGAACACCCTTCATATCAGAGGGATCGTCCATGACGATCGTCTCGACCTTGAGCTGGCGCCCGTGTTTCTCCGACTGGACGTACTGGCCCACGATGCTGACGTGCATCCCCATGCGGAAGCCTTCGAGCTGGCCCACGATCTTCAGGCGCTTGCCATCCGAAGGACGCAACTCGCCGAACCCCCAGCCATCGTTCCAGAACTTCGCAGAGATGGATACGATCTCGCCCTTGAGCGTGACCTGCTCGTCTTTCTTCTCCTCGTCCATCACTCCTCCAGCAGCCTCCGTAGTGCCGGAGGTAGCTCGAATACCACCGCCCCCTCGGGCGGGTCGAGCACGAAGGGCAGATACGACTCTGCCCGAAAGATCAACCAGAGCAGCCCGTTGCGTCGGTCGTCATACGCCAGGATGTCCTGGTAGTCGACCTCGATCGCTCCGCCGTCCGGGAACACGAACCAGATCTGTGTGGTGTCTCCGATGATGTAGTACCCGAGCCAGCCCCGGCCCCAGTTGTGACTGAAGACAGGGCTGGCTTCGAGGTGCGAATAGCGCTTAGGCAGATCGCTTGCGACGCGTCCTCTCAGCATGTTTCTCCTTCTGCTGATAGAGGATCTCGCCCTGTTTCACGTAGTACTCCGAGGCGCCCGGGCACTGCCGGTGGTGCTCGACGTCGCGCTCCTCCGTCCCTGCGCCGTACACGCTGGCGTGGCAGGCGAAGTCGCCTCCCATCATGTCGCGCTCCCGCTTCACCTCGTCGCGCGCCCACTGGATCTCTTCGTCCGTGACGGGACGTGGGTCGTGGTTCTTCTGTCGCAGCTTGGTGAGGATGGTGCCGAACTGCTTGTTGTTGTCGGTGCCGAAGGGGCAGCCCGCGCACGCTCCGCCTTCTCTCGGCGGCAGGCGCGGTCTCCAGAGCTTACGGTGATTGTTCATCACCCACCCTGATCCTGGCCAGAACCTCCTCGATGGTGAAGCAGATCAGCCCGGGGTCGCCGCCCACGAGGTACATCAGCTCGGGCTCGAACTCCCATTGCGGCGTGAGGAAGCCCGTACCCTTGCACGTAGTGCACACCAAGTGATTGTACTGCCCCTGCTTACCCTCGCCCCCGCAGTCCCAGCAGTATTGGTTCACCGGCGGCATGTAGACGACGAGCTTGCGTCCAGATCCTGCCATCCAGCCGGCTTCGATGTGCGCGCTACGTCCGCACGGCAGCACGAGCACGCAGGTGTCCGCCCACTTCATCGCCCCAAAGTCTGCGGCGAAGCTACGCTGCGAGATCTCGTGCTTCAGCATGTCTCGATACATCACCAATGCGTTGGGATGCATGATCTTGAACTCCGGGTTCGCGTCGAGCCAGCGGAAGCCCGTCGGGCTCACGCCGTCGGGCGGAATCGGACCACCAGACAACGGATTCCTGAAGTCGTAGCAATCGTGATGCTCGCGCAGTTGTGGCAAGATCGCTTCATAGAACGTGTTGCGCCAGCTCGATGCGACATAAAGTCGGTGCCTGTCAAAGATCTTCATTCGACGTCTACCTCCACCGGATGTACCAAACAGTTGATCAGGCTTGAACGCAGGTAGCCCTGCATCTGTGGTTGCGTGCCCTCCGGCACGCCTATCTCTATGCCCCACGGCATCTGCTGGCACATCGGGCGAGACGTGCCCCAGATCACGATGAGGTCGGGGTCGTCCTCCTCGTGCGCGAACACGAAGTGGTAGCGATGGTTCACGGCGTTGAGCCGGTCGAGCACCTGCTGGACGAGGTGCTCGCTGACGTCGAAGTACGGGTCATCGGGGCTCGCCTGGACCGACACCGTGACGTCGCGTCGCGGGAACGGGCGCTGCCTGAAGAAGTCGTACGCCCCGTAGAGCCCGAACGCACAGAGCAGGAGCGCGGCGTACGACAAGATCACGACGAGCCGGTCACTCGGACTCACATCAGCCCCCGATCTTTCGCCAGCCACTCCGGAATGAAGAGCTTGCCCTTGCGGTTCTCGTCGTAATCGAAGCACTCCGACTCCTCTCCGATCATCTTGCGGGGGATCCAGACAGTCTTGCGTCGGCTCCCATCCTTGGTCAGCGGCACCACGATCTCCAGTGAAGTACCGCGCTCTCCCACGACTTCGCAGTTCGCGAAGTCGATCATCTTCTTGTCACCCATCAGGTGCCGTCCCAGTCCAGGATACCCAGACGCCTATCTTCGGCCCACTGATCTGCGGCGCTTCGCTCCCAGTACCCGGGGGACCTGCCCTTGGCCTTTTCTGCGTCCGTCAGCGGGCGGTCGGTCTTCTCTGCTTCGGGCTTCTTCTTTTCTTCGATCTCTTTCTCGTGCACGCTGCATCTCCTCCTTCGACGTTTCCCACAAGATCTTGCGGCCGCACCACGGGCACTTGTTCAAGAAGACGCCCCGATCAGCGGGGGCCTTCTTGTACACGATGCCGATGACACGGATGTTGTGGTTGCGGGTCTCGATCGCATAGACCGAGAAGCCCTTGCGGTGCGGGTTCGCTTCCTCTTCGAGGGCTACCGCCATCGCCTGGCACCACGTGGTGCGGGAGCAGGTGGTCGCGACATCGGGTCGCTCCACCTCGCGCCACTCCTCTGCAAGGCGCATAGGCCTCCTATCTGTTCGGTATGATCTCCTTGCTCAGTCTCAGCCTCGGCTTGTCGGCGTACAGCTTCGCCATCTCCTCGTGCTGCGTTCGGATGTCGAAGGTGGTTCGATACGTCGTGCTCATCTCCTCGCTCTGCTTCGCGCAGTCGCGCGCCCAGCGCAGCCAGCACTCGTTCGTGATGTTGCGGCCGGCTCTCCAGTCGTCATACGACCCGTAGTACAACGATCGCCAGGCATCATCGGGCAAGACGATGACGAGGTCGAAGTCTCTGGGCTCGTTCGGTAGGTCGCGAAGAGCCCCACCCACGAGATACACCGGGTACCCGTAGTACCGGCGTGACAGATCGTGGGTGAGGCACTGCACGAACCTGATGCGGTTCCCGAAGTCAGGAACGATGTCGAGGCTGATCAAAGGTTTCGCGGCATGAGGGCGTGGACGAGGTCGAGCGACCAGAGCCCGCTCTTCTCCACCGCGACTCGGGTGGAGTCGTAGCGGCTGCCCTGGTCCTGCGGGTCGTCGTGCCAGCGCGCGAAGTCGCTCTTGCCGAACCGGCTGATCAGGTCCTTGGCGAAGTCGTGTGGAGCGGTGGCACCACTGCCGTAGTGCGCCAGGGCCTGCATGAGGATGTCGGCCGCAGGCGTCGGCGCGTTCACGCTGAAGCAATGGTAGACCGACATCGCCATGTCGATCTCGGGCTGAAGCTGCGAACGTAGCACGAGCTTGAGATCACCGCTTATCCCGAACTTCGCGTACGCCTGCTGCTCGGTCGCCGCCTTGCCCTTCGCCAACCACAGGATGGCGAACGCGATCTGGGTATCGAACGTCGAGGGATCGGAGAAGAGGAGGCTGAAGCCCTCCGCCCATTCCTTGCCGCGGGTGTAACCGGGCAGCCCATTGCCGTCGGGCGATCCGACGAACTCCTGTCGGATCTCGGCGCCGGTGACCTGCTTGCCGCCCTTCATCAGCACGCCGCCCGCGGTGAGCGCCCAACCCGCCGCCGCCATCTTGACCCCCACGATGCCCAGGGACCCGACGGCGTCGCGCATGTGGGCGATGAGCAGCCAGAGGTCGCCCTGCGTCATCGTGGAGGGCAGCACGGCCACGTTGTGGAGCAGGCCCGCGCTCATCCCGGCGCCGTCGTAGCTCTGCACCGTGCCGAACTTCCCGCCGGTCTCCACCTGCGAGACCAGATACGCCACGGCTTCCATGTGCGAGGCGCCCGAAGGACGAGGCACCACCGCGTTGCCGCGCACCATCCAGCCGGCGTGGTTCTTGAACGTGATGAACGATGCACTCATTGGATCCTCCGTTAGCTGATAGGAGCAAAATCGAAGGGCCCGGATCGGCGCGATGCCGGCGGGCCCTTCGGCAGGTTGTATGCGGGTCGTTACTCCCGCGGCGTCATGATCAGCCTCCAACTATTCGTTGAACACGGGACGCATGATGCGCGTGACGAAGTCACTCTACTACCGCAACCAGGAACCGTCACCCTTAGATCACATGGTTACTAGCGCATGTTGCACCTCAGACGCTGGGAGGACTTGAACCTCCAAGGGCACCGGGACTCGAACACCAGGGGGTTTGCTTTTGGTATTACAACTTTGAGATCAGTGGCCGCGGGCAAGTAGAGGTGCGGCATGAACTCTTCAGACCCTGATGATCTTCGCCTTCGATGTTGTTCCCTCATCACCTGATTCAGCGCCGATGGACCTGCCGGGAATCGAACCCGGGTCCGCGATTGCTTCTTCTGTGCGTCTACGTGCGTAGCAGCGCTCTTACGCCTTGATAACGGAGTGCGTGAGCTGCGTTGCCTGCTCTCTCCGAGGGATGCACGGTTGCCCGCGAATCCTCCACCATCGATCAGATCTACTGCCGCGGCCTCTCACACTGATCGCACTGTGAGAGGTTGTGCCGACTTGAATGACGTCGGGATAGGCGAATCGGACCACCTACCCCAACGGCTCAGGCCGCTCGGGCCTGGGCGTAGCTCGAATCGTTCGCAGCTACAGATGATCGGCTTTTAGAGGAGCCCACCGATCAACTCCTGCACGCAACACAGTCGTCGTCAACCACGTCGAAACCTGTCAGGCCCAGAACAGAAACACGGATCCACAGGGGAACCCTTCCTGGCTCCCCCGTGGATTGCGGGGACCGAACCCCGCCCGAGTATGGCGGGCTGTGGACCCGGTGTACCACCTCGCGTGGTATCGATGCGCCAGCGCCATAACTTGGGGCGCGCTGGACCGTTCCCCGCACTCAGCGATCGGCCCAACTTCGGGGCCTGATGAGTCGCACACCGACAAGGTCTGACGATGTGCGATCTCGCGCTCTTCGAACCGCTCCCAACTCGGAGCGACGAGCGCGACGAGAAGGACAGCAGCCATGATGATGAAGAGCATTCCACTCGCTTATAGCAGAGATTTCGGTCTCTGTTCTAGTAGGTGATCCAGCCCTGGGTGCCCCGCTTCCGAGGCAGTTCATCGTAACGGCCCGCGCGCATGAGGTGGGAGCAGCGGTGACGCCACTCCCGCATCGTGATGCGCTTCGCCGTCGTGCACTCCTTGTCGTATCGAGCCATGTGGTGGACGCGCCGTCCACAGTGCTTGCTTCGAGACATCGATCGATCCTCCGACTGGCACCACGCCAGTACTTAGAAGACCGCGTACTTCCTCGACATATATCACCTCTACAGCTTCTAACCGATCAGGCCTTCTCCTCGATGGTCTGCTTGCCCCGGCGCGTGTCCCAGGTATCCGGGGACATGTCGGCGTGGCAAGCGATGCCGGGGTTCCTCTGCATGAAGATCGTTGCCTCTTGCTGCGCGATCCGGCGCAGCGTCGGATGCACGCTCGGACTCGTGCGCAGCTCGATCCGATAGAGGAACGCAGGCAGCGGCTGCGTGACGTGGCACGAGACGAGGAAGCCCATCGCGCAGTAGTACTGCCGCTGCTCCGGCGACGCATCGAGCGACTGAATGCGCCGGATCTGCGTCGCGATGAGAGCCACCGCTGCATCCCGCATCTCTTCCGGTAGCTGTTCGAGGTACCACGGATGGAAGCCGCGAGACGGGGAGAGCAGAGGCATGCGCATCACACCGTTGCGATGCCGCTGAAGATCACGGAAGCTGCCGAAGTCCAGCTCGAACCGAGATTCGATCGAACCGTACTGGCCCAACCAGTGCGGCAGAGGCGCCCGTTTCGGGCGATCCTTCAGCATCTCCAGCACACCGTTGGGCGTGTAACCGAATCCCGAGAAAGTGAGCTGCACGTTCTTCGGCGCCGGCTCTACGTCGTACGTGTAGTACTCCGAGACCTGGTTCATCCACGCCGACACCTCGTCGCTGACCTTGCGGCCGAAGCTCGACGGATAGGTCTGGGCGAGCTTGTCGTAGATGGCATCGGCGAGGTCCGCGATCTCCAGGTCCGGATGGCGTCGCATCCAGGCGAGGTGGTCGGCGGCCTGCCGCAGATCGGTGTGCCAAGAGAGGTTGGTGGTGACGCCTGCGGGCAAGAAGGCACGCAGGATGTCGAAGCTTCGTGCCTTGATCGCCCGTCCGTACACCTTCTCGTCTTCGCCCTCACTGATCGGGTAGAGCGAGCGCAGGTGTTCGACCACGCGCGGCTCGGCTCTCCGATAGAAGTCCATCCACGTCGCCTGGATCAGCTCTCCCTCTTTCGACTCGATCGGGTTCGCTGGCATGGATTCCGAGAAATCCATGTACCGGGTACTGGCCTCCTGGCCCCGATACAACGGCCAGTCCTGGATCGCCTTGGCCGCCAGCATCGAGACGCCCTCGACGAAGATCGTGGTGGTGCCGCAGTCCCCGATGCTGTCGTGGCCGTAACCGACGTAGTACTGCCCCATGAACTTGTCGGCGCCGACCTGCTCCACCTTCTTCAAATGCTCGATGACGCTTGCCGGGCTGCGCGAGTACAGCGCCTGCACCATCGCCTCGCTCTCCGGATGAAGGTCATCCTTGATCAGAATCAGCGTCATCGACGATCACCTCCGATTGGTTGTTGTGGTCGAGCAGGTTGGAAGAGTGCTCCCCGAGCGGGCTGATGAGTTCGAGCACCCCCATGCCGAACCTCTCCGCCACGCCATCCAGCAACGCCGCGATCTCTTTCGAGCTGTCCGACTTCTTGAGCAACTCCGAGTAGAGCGCATAGACCTGCGCCGCGTTTCGAATGTTGTCGAGCTTGTCGAACTCCGTGCGCACCACGCTCGCGGTGAGCCCGTCGCTCAGAGAGGTTCGAGCGATCACTCGATAGGCGACCGCCACCTCCTGAAGCGCGTTGGTCTGCGACATCAGACGGGCGGCACGCAGCACCGCCTTGTCCCTTTGCTTCGTGGTGGTGTCGAGCTTGCGCTGGACCGCCGCCTTCTCTGTGGTGAGACGCTTGATCTCGTTGTCCTGCTGCTGGATCTTGTGCAGGAAACCATTGCTGATCGCCCGCGCCGACTCCAGCTCCGCCCTCAGGTTCGATACTTCGTCGCTCATGTACGGTCCTTGCGTGACAGGCTCGGGACAGCCGAGGCCTGGTTCTGGTACTTCGAACGCCGACCACTGTCGCCGTAGGGGCGGCGGGCCGGGAAGTCGAGCTTCTCGAAGCGGACCTGGCAGATCCGATCTCCGGGATACAGAAGCATGGGACGGCTACTGTCGAGGCTGATCTCCAAGGTGATGGCACCCTGGAAGCCAGCATCGATGAGACCGGCGGTGCTGTGGATGCGAAGGCCCCAGCGCCCGTAACTGCTGCGCCCGTCGACGAAGGCGACAAGATCGTCGGGCACGCAGATATGCTCCATCGTGACGCCGAGCGCGAAACCCGCCGGCCCTGGATTCATGATGAACGGTGAGCCCGGAGGAACTTCTTCCTGGTAGAAGAAGTCGATGGCATCCGACGATCGTGGATCGATGACCTTTTCGTAGGTGCCAGCGAACACCGGCGCCACGTCGTACATGCGCCAGAACATGCTGCCCAGGCGAAGATCGATGGTGCTGGGCTGAAGCTGCTCGCTGAGGTTGATGGTGTTGTTCGATCCCTTGTCCTTGGGAAAGAACTCTTCGATTCGCTTTTCGAGACTTCGATCACTGAGATTCATGCGCGTCCTACGTTCGTTGGCCCGTACACATCTGCGGGCAGACAGGTCGGGAACTTGGTGAAGGTACTGGAGAGGCGAACCCACTCGCCATCGGGATGGTCGAAGATCCAGGTTCGGAAGCCGAGGTAGACGTGCTCGACGTGCAGCACTGCAACGACGTCGGGGATCCTATCGAGTGCGTCGCCCACGGGTACGTACTCCGCCGCGACGTCGCGCGGCAAGCACGCCAAGAACCCACCAGCTTCTAGCCGTCCCTCGGTATGGATCGAGCGCGCGGTGTACTGGAGGAACGACTGTAGCCCTACCCGCGTGCGGATGAGCTGCTTCGCTGCGATGACGCTGAGCCCGTTCTCCTCCGCAGTCTTGGCGATGAAGCCAAGGCCGTGCGGGAAGAACATCGTATCCGAGCGAAGTGCCGCCTCCGTCTTGTTGCGGTACTCGTCCGTGATCTGTTCGATTCGATCCCAGTTGTAGAACATAGCCTGATCGATGCAAAGGGAACGCGCACGAGGCGCGTTCCCGGGATAGGAGCCCAGACTACCAGGGTCGCAGCAGGTCAGCGAGTTTCGTCGTCGCCGGCTTCTCCGGCTCGGGCTCGACGTACTGACGATGCAGGACCGGCGCCTGAGGCTCGGGTTGCGGAATGACCACCGGAGCCAGCGGCTCCGGCTCGGGCGGTGGCGTTCGACCGTGGGACTCGTGGAAGTCCGCCTTCATCCGGAGGAGATGAGACTTCATATCCACGAGCGCCTTGGTGAACAGTCCGACGTCCAACGTGCTAAGCGGGATCGCATTCCGCTCCACGTCACCGGCATATGACGGCCGGTATCCGTTGATCTTGCCTTCCGCGTCGAGGCTCAATGTCCTCAGCATCGGAATGAAGAAGATCTCTGGCGTTTCGTCGGGATTTTTCGAGACGTAGAATCGGGCGACGGTCAGATCGTTGTGCAGCTCCGTGCCCACGACACTATCGTGGTACCACGCAGTTGTACGACGAGGCCGGCGCCTGCGACGCATCTGTCTTCTCGGGATCCTCGGCTCTGCTTCGTCCGACGTTCCCGCTTCTCGATTCGCTTCGTTATTTTGCTCCACTGGAGCACCTCCGTGTTCGCCTGCTGATAGCCGAAATCGACTACCGAGTGAGCAGGGATCCAGGTGCTCCGAAGAGCTGTTCCATCGCAGCGATGATCTCGGCGAGGTAGGGCGAGACGCGCACCATCTCCGCCGCAGCGTTCGAGCGATACTTCGCCTCGACGTGATCTGCCCAGCGCGACTTGGGGAGCGGTGCGCAGAGGCTGGTGTACTCCGCCGTCATCGCGCGGTACGACTTGTAGTCGATCTTGCCGTTCGCATCACGCGGCGCTTCGAGGAGGGGACCACGCTGGCTCTGCATGATGATGACCAGAGCGCGCAGCGAGTTCTTGCGCGCCGACATCTCGTACTCCTGAAGCATCGTGGACAACGTGTTGCACCGCGCGCGAAAGTCCGAAGACACGATGATGGCGTCGATCACCTTGTAGGCGTCGTCCATCGTCGCCTTGTTCTCCCGCTCGGTAGCCGAGCCCATGATTCGCAGCAGAGGGCCACCAAGGTTCTCGCTTGACATCAAACCTTCCTTACGATCGGACCATAGTGAATCGGCAACCCGTCGCCTCCGATGTCGACGCGCACCTTACCGTCTAGAACAGACGTCTTGATCGAGAAGCGGATGAAGCCCGCTCTACGACCGTACTCCGCCCAGGCCAACCGGCCGGCGGGCGTATGCTTGAGATGGGTCATGCCCATCATCAGATCTCCGGCGGTGAGGGCGTCCAGGATCCCTTGCAGCTCTTCGGGCTCTGGTGCGTGCGTCCAGCTCACCAGCCGGATCAGTTCTTTCGAAACGATACTGTCGCTAGGCATCAGCCTCCGATGTTGAAGTTGTAATCGTCGATCAATGTCCAGCCCACGATGCCGGCACGATCTGGCGTGACCTGGACGTTGGTGGGGTTCGTTGCCTGGGTCGTCAGAACCTGATCGACATCGGCGCGTGTGATGCTCCGTTCGAGCACGAGAGGAAAGGTCTGAGACGGGGGCCAGCCCTTACCCAGCTCGATACGCGGCGGAGGCACGCCACCGACGTCCTCCCAGCGGATGTAGAGGAAGAAGCGGCGGATGCCGTTCGCCTTGTCGACGATGTCGCGCAGAGACCCCCCATTCACCGGGTCCTGCTTGATCGCCAGATTGCAGAGGGCTTCGTACTGCTCGCGCGACATCGTGACGTTGGCCATGGGCCGAAGTCTACTCCTTCACGAGCCGGACGGCGCCATCTCCGAACACCGGCAGCGGATAGAGGACCCGCGCCGGGCGATTATGCCGATGCGTCGCCACCTGTGCGAAGCGGATGACGTCGATCTCCCGAAGGGCCGACTTCTCGGAGTCCGAGCCGTGCACCGCGTTGTACATGATCGGCTTGTCCTTGGAGCCGAATCGCTGCCTGATGGTGCCGGGATCCGCCGCCTTCGGGTCCGTGGCCCCCATGAGCGTCCGCCAGCGCGCCACCGCGTCGTCGCCCACCAGACTCACCGCGATGATGGGCCCCGAGACCATGAACGCGATGAGGTCGAGGAAGAACGGGCGATCCTTGTGTTCGCTGTAGAACTCGCGCACCAGGTCTGCTGGCCACTTGCAGCCGTGCATCTCTCCGATGGTGAAGTTCTGCTCCATCTCCGTGATGAGCTGTCCCGCGCAACCGGAGAGGACTGCGTCGGGCTTGATGAGGGCGAGAGTGATCTGTTTCATGTCTTCTCCATCCAAAAACGACTACGGGCCGCGCCTACGTGAGGCACGACCCGTAGTAACCCGACCGAGCTTGATCACTTCTTCGCGGGAGGCGACATCGCGACGAGCATCTTGGCCGACTCCATCTGGAACGCGGGATCGTTGACGTGGAGATCGATGATCTCCCCCATCTTGTCCACCCACCCCAGCATGGTCTCGCGGGTGAAGATGAAGATGCCGTCGGGCAGCTTCGCGTTCGGCAGCTCTCCGCTCTCCACCGCGGCGTCGAGGTCGTCGCCGAGGCTCGCGGCGCCCGGCGAGAGGTAGAAGATCACCTGGATCTGCCCCTCCTCGTCGGAGCGCTTCACGATGTTCGCGACGTCGGCGGGGCTACCGCCCATGAAGAAGTCGTTCTTCAGCGCCTCGGGCGTGAACTTGTGCGCGAGGAACGAAGCGTTCCGCAGGTCCATCATGACCTCGGGGATCTTCTCGAAGCCCTCGTCCTCCTCGCCCAGCTCCATCGCCTGGCGGATCTCCGAGTAGTTGAAGCCCGCGCTCTTGTCCTCCTGCGCGGCGAACACGCCCATCACCTTCTTGTGCCACGAACGATCGGCGTTCTTGGTTCCGCTCTTCTTCTTGCCTGCCATCGAGATCTCCTTCTTGTCGGGAACGGTTTCGGGAGCGGACTTCGGGGAGCCGCTAAGCCCAGGGATAGCGTAGACGTATGCCGGGCGTCCAGAGGTGTTCTTACGAACCTCGCCCGTCTTGATCAGCGCCCCACGGTTGAACAGCGCGTTGATACGTGCCGACACCGACTGGTGCTTCTGCTTGAGCGCAAGCTCGACCTCCTCGGTCGTACAGCCTGCGGGTGTGAGGACGAACACTGCGTAGACCTCGGCCTCCCTCTTCGCGAGGGAGGCTTCGACGCTGCGCGCAGCAGCGATCGAGGTCGCGGTGTAGTTGTGCGGCGCCTTCATCGCGTCTTCAGCTCGTCGTAGCCGAGCAGGCGCGCCTCCTCCACACTGCCAACGCGCAGTGGCTTCGGGTCGCCCATGACGACGAAGTGCTCGGTCTCGCAGTCCGCGCAGATGATGGGGCCGCGGATTGTCTGGTCGGGGCCGTTCTCCTGGCCACCCAGCTTGTCCCAGCTTGCCTTGAGGTCAGCCTGACCGATCTTCTGGCCGCCGATCTTGATGGTCCAGTTGCGGTCGGCGAGGGGTACGATCTTCTGGATGGTGACCTTCGCCCGCAGATCCTCGCTACCGCAGCTACCGCACTTCTTGCTCGTTCCGCTCATCTCTCCTCCAGTACTTTCTCCAGAGACTTGATCACTTCTTCGCTCGCCTCCACCTCCACGGGGGAGTCGCCCATGTTACTGCGCATCTGCTTGATGAGGTGCCTGACGCTCTCCTCAGTGAGACGCCATTCCCAACACAGGTCGGGCGGGCTGTCCAGCAGCCATTTCTCTGCGTCCTTGCCACGAAGCACGGTTCCTTCGGGCGGGCTTCGCGGATCGACGTCGCGCCCATAGTACTCGGGCCGGTCATTTCCGAAGCCCGAGCCCATCGAGGCCCAGGAGAAGAACGCCTGCTTGATGTCGGCGTCCTGCGATCGAGCGACGAACTCCTCCGCGATCTTGACGACCACTAGCCTGTCAGGCACGGGCAGCCGTTCGCAAGATCTGAAGCTCGTCGTTGATGGTGTCCAGGAACTCGCGGTAGTCATCCTGCTTCATCTTGTTGGGGTTGCCCAAGTCTTCGATGAGGACGATGACCTGCTTGACCGGGTCGTGAGAGGGGGTGGTCGTACGGCGCGGCGGAACGGGCTTGCTCTTGGGCATAGATCTCCTCACATGCTGATACGCGAAACACGAAGAGAAGCGGAAAAGGCCTATCAGCAAGCGGAGGAAACGATGCAGTTCAGCCTTGCGAATGGTTCCATGTCCCCCGATCTTCCCATCACCATTGTGGACCAGTCCTCGATGACGATGGCGGACGAAGAGATGATCGTCGCCTTCGGCGAACACATGCCGGAGTCCAAGTTCCATCCCGGTGATCTCGGCTACCTGACGGAGGCGACGTCGTACCTGAAGCAGCGGGGCAAGACGTTGCCGCGACTGTGGCAGGTACGCTTCATCATCTCGATGTGGCAGCACGAGCTGATGGCTCTGGCCCACACCCACAACGGCCTGATGGGTATCGATCACGCCCACTCCCTGCTCCAGAGCAGGGGGATGGTGGAGATGAACTACCGCAAGCCGATGCTGTACTGCCACGCCTTCCCGCACGGCATGTACCCCGACACCGCGGCTTGGATCCCCGAACGTGCCCTCCGGAAGATCAGCTTCCGTGAACAGAACCAGCAGTGGCAGCGCATCCTCGACGAGGCGAAGGCCCCGTTCGTCGGGTACGACACCTCTCACCTCATGGCGCCGTACATCTACGATCTTGCGCCCGACCGCTACAGCAGTGGCGAGAACCTCGGACGCCCCTTCAGCTTCGAAGAAGCCACGGTCCATACCGCCGCGCTGCTCGGGCTCGAAGAGGTGATGTTCAGGCCCGTCGACGCCTACTACATCAACAGCAACCGGATCATCGATCCGCAGCACGACATCTTCAAGGGGAAGTGACATGACCAAGAACGGAACGATCGCCGTATTTCTCGCCCTGTGCATGAACTACGGGTGCCTGCTCTGTATCGCATACGTGCTGCACAACGGCATCGACCTGTGGCAGCACGCCATCCCACCTGCCGAGCTTCTGGCCCAGGATCAGGCACAGCGAGAAGCCAACATCGCAGAGCACGAGGACTACCTCCGAGAGCATCCTCCGCAAGACGCCGCGGTGATCTACCAGGATGCTGGACTGGAGCCCGCGTACCCCGATGGCGGCATGTCGGCGACGCGCTACATCGAGCACTGCCGGATGCTGTGCGAGACACCACGTCGGCACTTCGTCAGCGACCCACCGCCGCTACCCGGAGTCCCTCACGTTCTGTCCGTCAACCCCGAGGCCAACACCTGCACGTGCTGGAGACCGGATCGCCCCTACTGGGGACCCGTCGAGGTCTACTACAACTGGAGTCGGAGGAGCGGAGGATGAACACGATCACGGAAGAAGCACTCGCCAAGATGAAGGCCGGAGCACACGAAGGTACGCGCTGGGCCGCCTACGAGAACAAAGCGCTGGACAGCGCAACTCTCGGCGATCTGCGGTTCCTGAAGGTGGGCAAGGACTGCACGTTCAAGGAGCCGCCGGCACGCTACCCCGACACCGTGCACGGCACGGGCTGGCGCCACGTCTTCGTCGGTTACGTCGACCTGGAGAAGGGAATCATCGATGATCGAACCCACGGCTAGCATCGGCATCATCGTGGTGCCGCAGAAGATGGTGCAGGCGGCTCGCGTCAACAAGGATCACTTCGGGCATCACCTGGTGTGGTGGCTGAAGATCGGAGAACAATGGGTGAGCACGGGAGTCCCGGCTGGAGAGACCGAGGAAGAACGCTCGAAGTCGGAACGGGCGCTGTGCGACGCCCTGGGCTGGGAGACCCCGAAGGCTCATCGCATCATCCCGCCAGGCCCGTGGCCCGCCTGAACCTGAGTAAGATCACCTCGACATACTTCTATGACTTCGAGGACCCCAACGTCATCAACAGCGGATGGTGCTTCGTCTGGGCGTGGCTCGCGCACCTGAAGTGTGGCGGCGAGCTGTGGACGTACGACGAGCCGCTCACGATGCAGTACCGCGACTGCCACGCCTTCATCAAGGTCGGATCGCTGTACTACGACAGCAGCCGGCCCCGCGGCGTCCGCAAGATGGAACGGCTCAGCTTCTTCGGTAGCCCACCGGAGAAGGAGTTCCTGATCCCGAAGCAGACGCCCGAGGAGTTCAGGAGGTTCTGGGAGCGCAACGGAAGGAACATCTCCTGGGAGACACAGATGCTCGATCCATGGCCTAAGATCCTGCCAAAACGCCCCGATCTCTAGCTATAAGCAGGTAGAGGAGGGACTCATGCAGATCTTCAAAGGGCTGTGGTCGTTACCGAGTGTCGCCGAGGTCATCACGCTGGATCAAGAGCTTCAGCGCCTGGCCCAGCGGAGCAAGAAGTCGCCGGAGCAGCGCAACCTCGTTCGTCGTCGCATCACCGCAACGATGCAGGCGCGCGAGCAGGTCATCGGCATCACGAATGCGGAGCGCAGGCTTCGCGAGTACCTGGGCAACTGATCGAATCGTACAACCAAAAAGAAGAGACAACACGAACATGCTGAACAAGATCAAGAACTTCCTGTCCGAGGTGGGCAAGCGTGTGTGGCATGCCTGCAAGTCGCTGGTCGTCGGCATCGGCGGCGGCGTGGTGGCATCGATGGGCGCGGCTCCGGTCTCGATCGGCATCGGGGTCGTGACGCCGCTGCTCCTGGTCTCGAACGAGGGGCTCGGCGCGCTCCCGATGGGCCTGATGGCCGGCGTGCTCAGCATGCTGAGCACCCTGGCGGTCTTCCAGGTCATCGCCGTGATGTCGCCGCTCGTCGGCGTCTACGATGCCGTGGCCTGGCTCGCTCTGGGCGAAGGCAGCGGGGTCGACAAGATCGGAGACGTCATCAACGACATCTCCGTGGTCATGGAAAAGAACACGGACGACCTGGTACGGCGGCGCACCGTCGAAGTGGTGGAGGCCCCGGCCGTGAACGCCTGAGATCGTGGCGCTCTCCCGCAAGGGATGAGCGCCAGATCTCTTTGCCTCAATCCTTGAGCCACTCCTCGCTGAGCTTGGTGTAGCTGTTCGCGACCGGACGACCGCCCATCATCTCCGGCACGATCTTCATCAGGATGTCGGCGTCATTGAGCGCGTTGTGTGCTGCTTCCGGATCGTAGTTGATCTGAAGCGCGCCAGCGACATCGAGCAGCTTGTGGTGTGCACGCATGCGCAGACTCGGATGGTGCTTCTTCGCGAACTCCATGGTGCAGAGAGTGGGGACGCCCCGCGGCCACTCCTCGCGCGGAATCACGTAGCTCAACATCCGGGCGTCGAAGTTCATCTGATGCGCCACCCACGGCACATCCATCCGCAGCATGTCGAGGACCTGCGGACGTATCTCGTAGAACTCCGGAGAGTTCTCCACGTCCTCGTCCGAGATGCCGTGAACCGCTCGGGCTCCTTCGGAGATCGCACGCTTCGGGTTCACGAGAGAATGGAAGACACGAATGATCTTCCCCTGACGCGCCAGGATGATTGCGATCTCGCAGATGCGGTCCTCTCTGCTGAAGCCCGTGGTCTCGGTGTCGATGGCGAGATAGGGCGTCTCGGACCAGGTAAGGTCGATCATGGAGTCTCCTTGTGGATCAGCTCGTGGTTGGCGGTGTTGGGGTCGACGAAGGCACGGAACATCTCCATCGCGGCGCGGTGGCAGATGCCTTCGATGTCTTGGGCGTAGAGCGTGTAGACCGAGTGCTCGGGCTCCAGGTGGTTCTCCTCCTGTGGCCTCAGCTTCTCGTGAAGGATCTCCCGGAGCTTCAGCGCGACGACGGTGAGCCGGTCCTGGATCTCCGGATCCTCCAACGTTCCCTTCACCTCGACCTCGGTGGGGATCGGAGGAGCGAAGCCACGAAGCCATTGCTTCGCCATCTCCGCAGCAAGACCGAGGATCGAGGCGTAGGCCTTCGCCGTCAGCACTCCTCCTCGATCGTTGTAGTTCTGTGCTTCCTTGAGGATCGCCTCCTCAGCTCGATCGAGAAGATCCTTGGTCTTCATCCCCGCGTTGGCAGGGATCTTACCGGAGGCGATGCCTACGGCCAGCATCACCTCTGCGATCGCCTCCAGCATCACCTGAGTGTTGCCTTTCTCGCAGTGGGCTCTGACGAGCTTCTGAGCTTCAGCACTCAGCACGCCGTAGGCTCGAAGCACCCCGCCTATCCTGGACTCAGTCACGGCCGTCTCCCCATTCCTCCCCAACATCCTTACTTACTGTCATCTCGTCTCTCTTTCACTCGTATAAGGGTCTGTGGATAGCTGTGTCAAGGAAATGGTGTGTTGACTCTGGTTTGAGATATATGTATTCTCTCTTTTTCATCAAGATCTATCTCTCTTCGATACTGACATCACGTAGGAGAGATACAACGAGATGACAGGATGTAAGGATGTCCAGGCGCACACTCCCGGGTGAACTTCGAGCGAGACTGGGCCTGCTGGTCTCTCAGGCCGAGAAGCAGGTCCGGCTACCCAGTCCGAGCCAGATGGAAGCCGACCGTGCCCCGAGGATCCGCTACAAGCCGTCGGGACAGAAGACCCAGGCGGAGAGCTTCAAGGACCTCGACCACTGGCTGGAGGAGGCGCAGGCCGGCATGCCGGACGACTCCTTGGCTCGTGCCGCCAACGTCTCGATGACGGCGGTGCTGGAGTGGAGGAAGGCCAGAGGGGTGAAGCGCAAGCGAGGCTGGCAGGCGAGGCGAGAAGCCGACGTCTGGGCGATGGACGCCTTCGGTGACGGATTCATCTCCGAGATCCAGCAAGCACAGTCGCAGCTCAAGGGTGCCTGGGATCTTCCGGAGTACGTGCTTCGTCTACCGCTAAAGTACGACTCGCTGTGCCGAGCCGCGTACCATCTCGCCGCTGATCTCGGTATGACGCCGGACGAGATTGCCGGAGCCATCGGACTCAGGATCCGCGACGTCGAGATGGCGATCGCGGTGGAGACGGCATACCTCACACGCGTATCGATCTCTTGCTCAAACTGTGGTCGCCCGTGCGATCCCAACTACGGAGAGTTCTGTTCCACTCGATGCAAGGCGGAGAAGACATGAGACCCCTGACCTGGTGGGAGTGGCTGATCGCAGACAGCGCCAGCATCCGGCGCCTCGGCCACGACCCGACGCAGCGGCTGCCCCATACCGGACACCAGCGTGCGCTCAGCTCTCGCTGGGCACAAACGATCGGCAAGTGGGGCCGGAGCAGCCCGGCCTCCATCATCAAGCTGTACCGCGGCGAGTCCGAGACCGCGATCTCGGAACAGAAGGCACGGTGGGCATACGATCTGTTCAAGAACCGGAACCACCTGTGGTCGCCCGGCGACTGGATCTCGCTGCTCGACGCCGAGCCCATCGACTTCCTGCGCATCGGAGGGGTGATGATTGCGTCACTCGCACATGCTCGCGTGATGTTGTGGAAGGTCACCCACCCCACGCTGAGCCTCGGCGCAGCGGCTCGGGAGGCAGTGCTCTACGAACAACCTCAGGACAAGGCGAAGGAGAAACTGAACTACCTCGGCATGCTGCCGATCGAAGCTCTTTTGTACTACCACGCGATCGAGCATGTGCTGGAGGAAAGCGGCATCACCAAGATGGTGTGGAGCGACTGCCAAGGGATCGAAGCCTGGGGCGAGCGCGCCGACCTCTGGAAGCGCCACGAATGCGACGAGCTGGTCTCCTTGCCCGCGCACGCGCTGGCCGCCTATCCTGTGGACTATGCGTAAAGACACCCTCGATCACGACTACGCCGCGGCGTTCATCGCGCAGCACGCGCCTCGTCATGACGCACTCGACGCGTTCCGCAGCCTCATAGCGGCGAAGCCGGAACAGAAGGCAGAGGCGCTGGCCACCTTCAACGGCCTCTTCACGCATACCGCCGACACCACCTCGTCGCAGCCCAAAGATCTGATCGAGCTGTATGGCATCGATCTCCGTGCGATGTGGCGCGACTACGAGGACCGCCCAGACCATTACACGGCACGCCAGCACGAGATCTTGCTGTTCCTCGTGATGCAGCGGCCGATCAACAAAGAGCCCACGGCAGAGGAGAAGAACGGCCTCGTACTGAGCTTCCTCGGCCAGTCCGCCACCGACAAGCACCAGGAGATGGCGCGTAAGCGATACGACGAGGCGCAGCGCGCGCGACGTGAGGCAGAGGAGAACGACGGCATTGTGCTCGATGACGGGCGCACCGCCAACGATCTCATCAACGAGGAGAGGACCAGGTCACACGAACCCACGTTCGAGAAGCAGGACTACGGCGACAAGGTCTTGATCTGATGAACCTCGATATGCTCCCCACGTCAGAACCCATTACTGCCGAGACGCTGCGCACGATGTTCGATCGCATGTACAGGGCGGTAGCGTTGCCGCCCCAGTACCTCGTCACGCCCCAGACCTGGAGGCGCTTCGAAGAGATGCGGGCCAATCCTCGTCTTGATCACTACGATTCCTCTACTCTGCTCGCCTACGCCGAGGTCGGCGCCACACCACGGCTGCGTACCGCTAGCTATGCGCTGGGCAAGTCGTACCGCCGGGCCACGCGCCGCGCCCGCAGGAAAGCGCGATCGCAGCGCTAAGATCACCTATAAGCGTGTGAAGGAGGCTCCAACATGAACACGCACTTCCACGGTCTCAATCCCTCTATCGTTCTCGACATGAACCGTCTCGGCACCGCCGCGCTCACCGACATGCAGAGGATGTGGCGCGACTACCCCGACATCCTCGGGCTCATCGACGATCAGATCGATCTTATGCACAAGAACGTGATGCTGAAGCACAACGCATCGAACACCCTGCATTCCGTGAAGATGGGGTACATGAACCACATGGCCGGCGCGGTCACTTACGCCGCGATCAACCGAGCGGTAGCGGATAACGCCGCGGTCATCCGCGCCAACGGGCGGATCATCTTCGACGTCATCACCGCCCACATGACTGGGCGTGTGGCGGAGGCCTGACGTGAGATCGCTGGAGCGGGCGTTGCGGCGATGGGCCGCGACGCCGATCAACGACCACGGCACGCCCCACCTCAACATGCCGGCGCACTACACCATCGCCGAGCAGAACATCTTCGTCGACTTCGTGAACCAGGATCGATTCGTCTCGGCGGAGGAACAGTACGCCAAGCACGCCGAGATCATGGCTGCCCGGGAGAAGAAGTGATGGCACACGGCGCATGCGACCACTGCGGTTGTGCGTTCGAGGAGCACGAGTGCGACGGCACTCCCGTCAACACCAGGCTGGAGCGCGCACGACGCGCGCTCGCCAACCCCCAGAAGGAGAAGCCGAAGACCCAGCTCGGCCGGGACGACTGGGTTCGTGTGCGGAAGGGGCACCGGCTCGCAGGAGCTGCGGGCCAGGTGAAGCACGTGGACCGAAGCGTGGTACCGGCCTTGGTACGCGTCCGGCAGCTCAACGGCAACGAGCTGCGACTGCCCCTCGGGCTGTTCGAGTTCGTCAGCTATTCCAACGTGGAGCCCGACGTTCTGTGAGTGAGCTGAAGAAGATGGGCCTGAAGTTCTGGCCGCTCACTCACGACGAAGAGATCGCCGAGGTCAAGAAGGAAGATCTCAAGCTGCTGCCGATTGGCAGTTGGCCGCCCGATCTCTTCAAGGTGTACATCGAGGCCGACATCAAACTCACCGCACACTACTGGACTCCGTACCTCTGCCGCCGCTGGGGATGCCCGGCGTGCTGGCTGAATCAAGAGGCGAAGCTCGAACAACTGGAACCACAGCGCTGGCTCGACGATGGCGGGCCGGACATCCCCGATACGATGACCCGAATCTGGAGAGACTGATCATGGGAATGTTCGTCAACCCGCAGCCGAAGTGGCTGGCACCGCTGGCCCGTCTGCTCGGCTATGCGCCGCGCTACACCGAGCCGTATCACCTCCGAGTGACGACGGATCGTGGCGCGCTCATGGTCGGCTACCCATCGGGCGCTCACACCGCGATCGAGATGGCCGCGCAGGTCGTCACCCACGACAGCTCCATGCTCGACATCGACGAAGAGGCGACCAGCATCCAGGTGCTGGACGCCGACGACAAGATCGTCTTGAGCATGAAGCGCACGCACAACGGACTCTGGGAGTTCGTGTGACCGAGATGTTCGATCCCCACCAGGTACAGCGCGAGTACCTGGTGGGGAGCGGCTTCAAGGAGAAGCTCTACTCCGCGCTTCGCGACATGCACGCCATAGGCGGTGATGATCATCGCACGTGGCTACGCCACATGATCAAAGTTCTTCTTTCCGTACAGATCGATACGCCGATAGTGATCGCAGGCGCATCTGTTGGCACGATGACACTGGGATTCGGCACTGGGCTGACCGGGCTGATTGGACTCGCCGCCACTACCAGAACCGAAGACCTTCAGGCTCTCGTCAACATGATCATCATGAAGTACCAACTATGACGGAGATGTTCGATCCTATCCGCGTGCAAGGTGACTATCTGCGCGAGACAAACTTTCGCGGTCGTCTGAAGATCATAGCTACAGTCCGCAACGATCTCAACCAGGTTGGAATCGCGGAGAGGCAGTATCTGCGAAGTCTGATGCCGATCTTCTCGTTCTTGAACTGGCGCCGAGACATGAGCAACGACTGGGTGCTCGACTTTGCCGACTTCCTGATCCGAGCGTACGACCTGGGAGACCCGATCCGTGCCTGAATGGTTTGATCCCACCCGCATCCAGCGCGAGCATCTCGAACAGATCGGATTCCGGGCCATGCTTGTCGAGTTGTGCCGCGTCGCCAGTCGGGTGCTGGTCCCCGGCTACGAGATCAACAACTACAACGAAGTGGACCGCATCGAAGCCTCCAAGCGGCTTCAGAGGATCGGGGAGTTCGCGCCGCCGGTACCAGGCGTCGATCTGGCGATGCGGCTACCTTCGTCCTTGAGAAGCCTCGCCGCTCGAACTGAGATCGCGGAGTTGGTCCGTCTATCCAACGCGCTGATCTACACGTACGGATTGGGAGAACTGATCCACTACGAGGAGCTGCACGGCGAACTACCCGCCGCGGCATGGCCTCCCATGAAGAAGATCAAGTATCCGTACAGTAGGTGACGAGGCGTGGCGTACCCCTCCCGAGGGGACGCCCCGCCCCGCCTAGATTGCTCGGCCCGGACCGTAGAACGCCGCCGGTGCCAGCGGAGATTCCGCTGGACTCGACAGGATGTTCGAGGCCGTCTGGATCCCCTTGTACCCGCCGTAGGTCGCAAGACCTCCGGCTGCCGCGACACCGCCGAGCGCGAGGTTTCGCGGGGTCAGGGGATTCAGCGATCGCCGCTGTGCAGCCGGAGCCGCAGCAGTGGTGGTCACGGGGGTCGGGACTCCCCCGGGCGCCGGAGACGGAGGTGCGACGTTCGGCGGCGCCTTGGGCGCCAGCGCAGGCCTCGCGCGGCCCGCTTCTGCCATCGTGGCTCCACGCGGATCGAGGATGGTGGGTCGGCCTCCGGCGTTGCGTGATGCCAGGCTGGCCTCCATCTGACGACCGCGCTGCATCACCGCCGGAGACACCTCGCGGCCCAGACGCGCGCTCTGGAACGCCGCCTGAGCCCGGTTCGCCATGCCCGGAGCGCCACCGGCCACCAGCGCCTTGGCGCCGGCCACCGCCTGCTCGCCGTGACGCACGAGCTGACCGCCGATACGACCGAGCTGTTCGAGGAGCGCCGTCTTCTCCTGCTCCGTGCGGTACTCGAAGTCCGGGTACAAACGGGTCGCGATCTTCTCCAGCTTCATCTTGCGATTGACGACCCGCTCCGCCACTTCGTCGGCTTCGCAACCACCGAGTCCCCGTCGCTCCATCTCGGCCTGGACGGCCTTGAAGGTATTGGGATCGTGCTTCTGGTCCGCCTGCTTCTCCGCCGGCAGTACCTTGTTGATGCCCTTGGCGATCGAGTGGGTGACACCCGGCGCCACCATCGCGAGGCCCGCCAGCTCGCGCGCGTGGCTGTGGCCGAACGCGGAGTCCGGACCGAACTTCTCCAGCGCGCGCCCGGCGAGCTGAAGCTTCGGGTTCTTCGCCTTCGACAGCATGTGACCGGCCGCGCCCGCGGCGTACGGAGCTGCGAGCACACCAATGCCGACGTCGTCGACACGATCTGCGATGCGGGACGTGCGGTCGTTGTCGGCCGCGGTCTTCACTTCTCGTTTGCCCTGATCGCGCTCCTGGCGACTCATCGAGGCCTGCGAGTAGTTGGTCACCGCCGGCAGCGTGGAGATCCCGGGCGTCCCCTCGCCGAGCAGGTCACCGTTGGCCACCTTCGGCAGAACGAGATCTTCTCCGAGGCTGAGCTTGACGAGGTTCAGCTCGGTGAGCAGCGAGGCGTGCTTCTTCCGCTTCGCGTCGCGCTCCTTCTTCTCCTTGAGCTTCTCGGGGTGATCCATGAAGTACTGGATCATGTCGCCATTGGCGATCTTCTGGCCGTGGTTGTCCTTGTGTAGGACCTTCGCCTTGAAGTCTTCCACGCTCATCTCCTTCATGCCGCCGAAGAACCGATGATCATCGTACTGCTTGAGGTAGGCGAACTTCGCCTCTGCCGCGTTCTTGAACGCGAGCATCACCTTCTGCTCGTCGAACTGCTTCCAGTCCTTGCCGTCGTCCGGGGTAGACGGCTTCTTCATCTGATCGACGATGTACACTTTCGTGGCTTCGAGATCCGGGCCGACGTAGACATCGACGTGGTCGCCGTCGGTGCCCTTGGTGCCGCGGATGTAGCCGTAGTCGAAGTGCATCTTCGTGTGGCCAGTCTCCTTGCCGTGCGGATCGTACCAACGACGGACGGAGCCCTTCGCGTTCTCGATGCTGATGTCGAGCCCGTACAGCTTCGTGCGTCCCTGGAGCTTGTGAGCGACCATTCGCCGAGTATAGCCGGGCCGTTGGCGCTGTGGAAACCCCTATAAGAGATCGAGGGAAAGGTCCCTCTGGGAGACCGATCATGCAAACCGTGAAGACGAAGACGAAGGCGAGGAAGAAGATGAGCGAAGACAAGACCCCGGGCACGCAGACGATCAACGGCAGCATCAACCGCATCCTCTCGGACGAGAATCTGACGGATAGCGACCGTCAGCAGCAGCTCGACTCGCTGCTGGGCCGCACCAACATCCCTCAGCCCGCGCTGTTCGAGACGTTCGAGCGCGTGCTGCCGGGCCGGCCTCGCGTCATCGCGGTGAGCGGGACCGCGCTCAACGTGAACATCGACCTGAAGCCGGAGGCGGTGTGGCCGGTCGTCGAGGTCTTCGAGATCGGAGACGACGGTCTGATCGAGACCGCGAAGCCGGTCATCCTGCTGGACGCGAACGGTCATGAGCGCGAGGTGTTCCGTCACGTCGAGATCCTCGGTCCGTGCAGGATCATCCACATGCCGAAGAACCCGCTCGGCTACAACATGCGCCGTACCGCCGTGATGCAGACGGAGGCACCGCTGCGCATTCACGTCGACACCGCCGCGCAGGCGGCGAAGAACGGCACGCACGACCGCGTCGCGATCCGGCAAGGTACGGTCAGCGGAAAGCCCGAGCGCAGCACCATCCGCCGACCCTACGGCTGCTGATGCCGCGCAGGGCATGGGCGGCGACCGTGAGTCGAGGAGGATCACCTCCACGTGTCATCGCGGTCGCTCTGGACCAACGCTCGATCCTCTTCTCCGTTCGCAAGCACATCCTCGGGTGTGTCTATGCGCTGCCGAGGAGCGAACGAGAGAAGAAGAACGAGATCATCAAGCGGTTGCGCCGGAACGACAGCGGCGACGTGATCAACGCAGCACAGCTCCTGTGGCAAGCCGGAGGCCCGGAAGTGCATTGGGGCGAGGCTGACCTGGAGGAGCCCTCGGACGAGACACTCCAGACGATGGACGAGACGACGGAGGCACTGGCACGCAGCCTGCTGTAGTCGGCGCCGGTCTGTTCTCTCATCTCACCGAACCTGGAGTACTCCCGATGCTCAACGCCGTTCGCGTCTCACCCGAGGCAACCATCCACATCGCCGAGGTCGCCAACAAGGAAGGCCTCACCATCTCCGAAGCCACCAATCGTCTCATCGAGACGGGATTCGCCAGGCGCACCGCTCTGACGAAGTGGCGTCGCAAGGAGCGACGCGCGCGCCGCAGCCACGCCTGAGGCAGCGTCGCACACCACAACTTCGAGGCCCCTGGGACCCACCGGTCCTGGGGGCTTCGTCGTTCGGGGTCGAGTTCGTGGGTGCTCCCCCGTCACTACAAGCAGGCCCAAAACGGGCTGATCGAAGTTCTCCGCCATGCTGGTAAGGCGTGAATCCACGCACCTCAACGGCGATCGCACCGCGATCCTGCAATGGAAGTCGAGCTTCGGGGTAGTCCCCGATCCATGGCTCGGGGAGACGATTGGACCGCGCCGGGAGGCCCGTCGCCAATCTCTTCTTGCCTCGATCGCCAGATCGGGCTGGATTCCGGCTATAAGCGGATGAAGGAGAACCCCATGACCAAGAATAAGATCAAGACTGTGGCCAGTGCCGACTTCGGCCGCATGATCGGCATTCCGGACGATGACGGCCATCGTCACGAGAAGAACAAGACCGACGTCGTGTGGATCTCTGCACGGCACATCGTCAGCATCACGCCCACCAGCAACGGTGGGTGCACCATCGCTACGATCTCGGTCGACGCGATGCACGGCAACCTCGTCGCCACCTCAGTTGGTGTGGATGAGATCTTCAAGGCCCTTGGACTTCAGGAGGAATCATGAGCACCACGTTTCTCGTCCGCCGTCGCGTCGGTGACAGCTTCCTCGGCAAACAGAACCTCAAGATCGAAGATGCCCTCGACCTGTTCCAGTCCTGGGTCAAGGACCCCGGACGTACGGGCGAGACCATCATCCAGTTGGTGGACGAGACCACCAATGCATCAACCCTCACCCTCCGGTACTCGGAGAGTGAGGGCGAGTGGAAGAAGATCTGAAGAACGGGGCGTGCGGTGTTAGCCGTCTGCGCCCTAGTTCTTTGCTTGCTTCTGTTGGTCGACGATGACGCGGTCGAAGGCGGCGACCTCGTCCGGGTTGTCCAGGTACCAGTCCTTGCCGTACGCCAGCGCCACCAGGCTGCCCGCGATGTAGCAGAGCCACGGACTGAGGGCCCAGATGGCCAGCGCGGCCCAGGGAGCCCAGTAGGCGCAGGACGCCGCCATCACGGCTCCAGCGATGGCATGGGTCTCGTACTGGATCGTGTGCCGGTGCTCGTGGTCCATGTACGCGTCGAACTCGGGCTCACCGCAGGGCACCACGAGCATGGTGTGGCCGATCGTGGTCGCGCCGTACTTGTAGAGCTTGAGGAACCAGTTCCCGACCGCCATGCGAACGACGAGGCATCCGTCGTTCCACACCAACTCGCCGCCGCCAGTGCGCAAGATGAGGATCCAGAGCACGCCGATGATGTCGGTGGGGAGTAGAAGCGGGTAGAGCAGGTAGCGTGTCCAGCGCATGATGTACTCCTGATCAGAGACCAGCCGCAACGGGAAGGTTGGTCCCGTAATCCGACTGGCCGATGGGGCCGGGGTGGATGCTGTCGTCGCTGTCGCCGAGCGTGTAAAGAGTAGTGCCGTCGATGATCACGCCGAACCCAGAGGCGGATACCGCTGCGGCATCGGCCGCACGGAACTGCGCGAGAGTCTGTCCGCGCCCGTTGGTGGGCTCGTCGGTACGCGGTCCTGCGGTCTGCTTCCAGATCCGCCCGAAGTACGGCCCCACGATGCTGTAGAAGGTCGTCTTCGCCGCCTGGTAGTCCGAGACCAAGACCCACTGGTTCTTGCCGAAGTCGTTTGTCGATAGCTGATCTAGAAGATCGTTGCCTACGGTACCGTCGGCCTGTGCGATCACCGCGGCCGCAAAAGCCGCGGGACTGGCGAACCGAACGAAGCACATGTCGTAGAAAGAGAACGTCCCACCGGCGAGGAAGGTCGTACGTCCGCCACCTGTGCTGGTGGCGTACGCCGCTCGCCACGCGATGCCTGCGCCTCCTGCCTGCGACTGCCCCGCCTTCTGACCCTGGAGGATCGAATCGAACAACACCACGCAGCGGTGTGCCGGCGGCGTTGGAGTACTCGGGATGAAGCTGTATCCGGGAGGCAGCCAGAGTTCCTTCAAATAAGATCCAGCATTCGGCGGCGTGACGTTCAACGTCTGAGGACCCACCTCGATCGCGACCGTTTTTGAAACACCAGGATTGCCGAGAGAGATTCCGGGATACGCGATGGTAGCCACGTCGATGACACTCCGCACTCCATCTACTGTCACAGCGATGGTGTACTGCGGGGTGTCGGTCTTCTCGACGGTAAGAAGTTGAAGCTGATCCGACGTCGTCGTTCCCACGATCGACGAATACACGGACACGATGTCATAGCCCGGGCCCGGGACGGCTGGAGCGGAGTCGAAGTACGGGACGCCGGCCAACGAGACCTTCGTGGTACCGCTGGCTGCGGCGAGCAGCGCGGCAAGCTGTGCGTCGTCGGCGTCGGAGAGGGCGTCCGGAAACACGACGACGAAGCGCGCCGTCATCGTGGGGCTCAGGCCTGCGCTTGCGATGACACCACCGATCGCTACCTGACCTGAAGGCAGCGTTAGCCCTGAGACATCAGCAGATCCGGCGTTCGTTCCGAAGAGGTCGGTTCCGTTAAGTCGTTGCGGCTTCACCGCGGACGAGCCATCGGAGAACTTCGCGCGTCCTGACCAGATGCCCCAACTGTCGCTGTACCTCGCGGACTGGTAGTAGCAGACGCTGCTCCCGCCCTTGATCGCGATCATGCCGATGTGGCCGCTGTTGCGTGCGTACAGGCCAACGTAGTCCGTCGCCGTACCTGCGTTCACGGCGTAGCTCTCGCTTGCCCCGCCCGCCAACGAGCCAACAAGATAGATCGATGCCCCAGGGGCGCCGGTAAGAAGGTTGTCCAGTCCCTTCATGACGGTGGTGGGCGTGAAGAGCACCGTGTTCGTCGAGGGACTTGCAGTCGGTCGTGCGGTAGATCCCGATGCCGCAGTCACAGGAGCTTGGCCAGTGAGCGGGGCCCACGACGTCATGCGCTGGCCCGCTTCGACGACGCGTCCCGACGCTCCATCAAGAAGAGCCCCGCCACCTCCGTGCGTGCTTACGAAAGAGATCAACGCCGACAGGGCACTTGCTGCTCCGCCGGCGAGAAGGAGCGATCGACTCACAGCCCGGCGCCGTTCTTCAGGTACGCTTCTGCATCCGCCAGATCGCCGTCCTGAGCCTGCCCCGACAAGAACATCAGGGCGGGCCCTGATGTACCTGCCCACGGACTCGCGAGACCTCCGTTGCGGGCGCCGTAGTTCAACTGCGCGTTCGCGAAGTTGCCGGGACCGCACGAGTTGACGGCGGTGCTGAGCGAGAGAGGTGTTCCGTTCTTGCGGATGAACACGCAGCCCTTGGTGAGCGTGGTTGTGACGCCGAACGACATCACGCACGGCGAAGCCAGAGACTCGACCGCGGTACATGCGCCGAAGCCCGCAGATCCGCGGGCGAAGACGCCTACGCTCGGATTGCTGTCGTTCACGTCGATGAGGAAGCCGCCGTTATTGCTGGTGGCGTCCGCGGTCAGTTCCAAGATCATCGCCGCGGCCGTCTGACCGTCGGTCAAGGCAGCGACGATGCGCAGCGAGTTGTACGGCGAGAAGTCGCAGACACCCGCCAGCACGGAGTTGAAGCCCGGGCCCTGGAACTGAAGACCGGGCTTGCTGTTGAAGCTCGACTGCGAGGCGATCGGCTTCTGTCCTGCCACGGACTGGGTGAGGGCGAAGCCGGCCTTGGATCCGGTGAGGGCGCCTACGGCACCCGGGGCGAGCGCGCTCTGCTCCAGGACGTCGATCACCGCGGCGACGGTGGCGTACGTGTAGTGCAGCACGTTGCTGTTCGTCGTGCCCCCGGGGCCCGTCGTGACGCATCGAATCGCGTAGCCGATGTCCGCCGACGTCGGGCTGTACGTAGTTCCGGTGGCACCGCCGATGTCGGAGTACGTGCCGATACCGGACTGACCCCACGCATCCCCGCGCTGCCACTTCCGCGACGTGACGGAGCCGCCCTCCGTGGCGGTGAGCGTCCCTCCGATGGTGACCTGTCCGGCGATGGACACCGTCGGTGGAGCCGCCACCTGGGCTCCACCGAGCAGCAAAGACCGGCTCACGGCTCAGGCTCCCGAGAACCAGTTCAGGCCATCCTTCGAGACGAGCGAGATCCGCTTCCGCCCCGTCCCACCGTCGAAGGCCACGCCGACACCGGCGTTGTCGATCTGAACCGTGCCTGCCGGAGTGATGGTGACGTGCGTCGCGTTCCCCGTGCACTGGATGGTCAGGATCAGCGCGGTGCCGGGCGCCTTCACCAGAGCAGCGGAGAGATCGGGGAGCGTGAACGCCTGCGCACCGGCGCCAGTGGCGAACACCACCGCGCCGATGTCGGCCGCGACCAATCCGTACGCGCCTCCTTGCGGGTTGGCGGCCGGCTGCGCCATGGCCAGCGTCATGGCGTCGAGCGCGTTGGCGACCTGGGTGCGGAAGAAGCGAACCTCCTCACCGAGCCCGCTACCGGGACGAGTGAGGTGGGGCTTCTTCGAATGACGCGGGAACGGCGGTAGCGGGAACAGCGGCATGGCGATCTCCTCAGCTCAAGAAGGGAGCCTGTTCAAACCAGCGAGAAGCTCAGGCGATCAGCTCGATGCTGCGCGTCGCGATCGGGATGAGCAGCTCGAACTGCACCGCCACGCTCTCCTGGACCAGCACGCCCTGGGCGTCGGTCGCGAAGGTGTGGTTCGGCACGTAGCAGCTCTCCAGGTAGAACGCGCCGTAGGTGTCCTGGTTGGAGTCCTTGACCACGACCAAGAGCCCGATGGGCTGGCCGAAGAGATCCGACGCCAGGTTGGCGAAGAAGTTCTCGTAGCCCGGCGGGATGACGACGTCGTGCGGGTTCGGCATGGAGCCGGCACCGACGTTCGGGAACACCGAGGGGACCAGGGTGTTCGGGATGAGATCCTGGTAGTATGCGTAGAGCACGCGCAGGATCGAGGGGCCGTGGTAGAGCACGCGGCTCAGCCCAAGCTGACCGATCGTGCGCCCGCTGATGAAGTAGCTGCGCTCCGAGCCCAGCTCGAAGATGCGGCTGAACTGTCGGTTGTGCGACAGATTCATGTTCTGCGTCACGCCGACCGGGTAGACGATCTGACTCGCCGTCGCCGGGCTGCTGAGCGCCGCACCCAGGCTCAGCGCGCCACCGACCGTGGCGAGGCGCGGAGGCCCGGCGAAGATGCCCATGAATGCGCCCGACACGAACTGACCGTCCACCATGCCGGGGCCTTCGCCACCGCTCTGGACGTAGTTCTCGTACGGCTTCCAGTTGCTGAAACTCGCCATGATCGTTCTCTCCTACGGCTTCAGCCGTTCTTCGCCTGGGTGATGAACTCGTCGATGCTGGTCTGCCGCGCGACGTCGAAAGCGGCGAGCTTCTTCTTCGTGGTGTGCTGGCGGATCTCTTCCTCCGCCGACTTGTGCCTGGTGGAATCGATCAGCTCACGCACCTCGTCCAGCGGAGACTTCTCCGCCAGACGGGCGATGCCGTTGGGCTCGTTCTGGCGGTCGGCCTCCTTCTTGGCGGTCTTCTCCGCCTCGTAGGCGACGAGGTCCTTCTCCAGTTCCTCGTCGAACGTCCGCGCCTTGTCGTCGTATCGGAAGTCCTTCATGACGCACCTCAGATGACGAGCGTGATCTTGACGTAGTTGAGCGGGTACAGCACGCCGACGGTGACGTCGATCTCCAGGGTGTCGGGCGCCGAGGCGCTCTGGCGGATGGCGTTCACCTCGAAGCTCTTGAGCACACCGTTCTTCACGAGGAAGGCGGCGAGGCCGTCGAGGACGATGCTGATCGCATCCTGGACGTTCGTCGTGATGTTGTAGCGACCGATGAAGTTCTTCAGGCCGCCGCGGATGAACTTCGCCGTGAAGTCGAGGGCGCGCGTGATCGACGTCTCGCGCTTCTCGATCGTCGACATGTCGGTGGTGAGCTGGTGCCGCGTCTTCACCGGCTGCCCGTCGGCTTCCTGGTAGAGCACCCACAGACCACCGCCGCTCAGGATCTTGAGCTGCGCCTCGGAGTAGCGGTCCTGGGAACCCAGGACGCCGGTGAAGCCCGCGATGCTCTCCTCGGTGAGCGGCTGGCTCGGGTCCACCGCGCTCATCTTGCCGGCGAGCGCCGCCGCCAGGTAGTAGCCGGCGATGGCGGTCTCCAGGCCGCCGAGCGAGGCCTTGGCCTGGTCGGGTGCCGTGGCGATGACGCGACGGTCGAGGTAGCCGCGCGCGATGTCGGCGTACGCGATGGCCTCGTCGGTGCGGTTGCCCAGCGCGCCGCCCAGGATGAACACCGAGACCGGACGGTCGACGATCGCCGAGGTGAACACCGGGCTGCCCTCGCCGTCGAAGAACAGCGTGTTGCCGGCGCTCAGCGGACCATCGTTGATCGTGGCGTTCGGGCCCACGACGCTCTCCACGAGGTAGCGGTTGGTGTCGTCCTCGAACATGAGGAAGACGCCATCGGCCTCGACGTACGTCGGGCCGGGCTTGCCGAGGGCGGCCAGCTTCGCCTGGAGATCGGCGATGCCGGTGTTGACGACGTTCGTCGGCGGGCCCGCCACGTTCGCCGTGGGAGCCGAAGCGACGAGGGTGTCACTCTTCCGCGTCGGACGCGTCGGGTTGAGGATCGCGATGCGCTCCAGGCCGTTCTCCGGCTTGCTCAGCTCGTCCACGTGGACCTGGGCGACCTGCCCGACGGTGCCGGCGTGGGTGAGCGGCGCGATGCCGTAGACGTCCTTCGACTCCAGGTACTCGAAGCCGCGGGTGTAGGCGTCGAGCGTGCCCTCGGGCTCGCCTGCCGAGATCGCATCGACACCGAGCCCCGTGACCTCGACGCCCGGGGCGTTGAGGATCGCGAAGTACATGCCGAGACCGAGCGGGTTCTGGGTGTCGAGCGGGGCCAGCGCGGCCTCCAGCGCGGTCGTGGTGCCGAAGCGGAGGAGGTTGAAGTCCGTGCCGCTCGTCGTCACGTCCTTGCGAAGCGCGTTGTACGCGACGTACGTCGCCAGCGGGCCGACGTTCGACGGATCGCCGTTGGTGGCGCGGAACAGCTCGTGCTTCACACGAACCGCGCCGCTCGTCACGTCGACCCGAAGATCGGACGAAGGACGCGAGGTCGTGGAGTCGGAGTTGTCGAGCGCCTTGGCCTGGATGTACCAGGAGCTGCCGGTGTAGCTGAGGAGCTGTTCCACGCTGATGCGCAGGCGGTTGTCCGGCGTCGCCGGCACCTCGGTGATCTGACCGAGGCGCACGCCGTTGACCCACACCTCGTCACCGACGATCGGCGAGAAGGCGTTGCCGTACACGGCCGAGACCGTGTTGAACGGCGCGCCACTGCCCGTGAGACCGAGGGCGGTGAGGAGCGTGGAGTCGCTGGCGTTGAGGTCGATGCGGACCTCGCTCTCGCGCCCGCCGTTGGTGTCGAGGCCGTGCAGCACGAGGTTGTTCGCCCCGTTCAGCGACGCCGCGCCTGCGCCCCAGAGCGCGTTGATAGCGGTGATGAGCGTCGCCGCGCTCGTCACCGACGTGCTGAACACGATCTGCTGGAACTGGTCGCCACCGATGCTCATGCGGAGCACGCGGCCCTGCACGCTGGCCGAGTACGTCACGGCCGTGAGGTCGGTGTTGCCCTGCGCGCGAGCCTTGCTCGGCTTGCCTGCGGCGTAGCTGCCGATCGCGAGACCGATCGTGGCCTCGTTGATGGTGCCGCCCGCACCGATCTCGATGCCCGACACCGCGCCCGTGGCGAGCGACGTGATGACGGGGTGGTTCGCGCCGTTCAGCACCGCCGTGGCGAAGCCGGAGAGGCCCGAGTTGAGCTGACCGATCGCGGCCGGCGCGTTGCCCGGGCTCGCGAACGTCACGGTGTGCGACACGCCGTCCACGAGGACTTCGAGCGTGAAGGTGCCGAACTCCGCGGGGTACGACAGCGTCGTCCAGTCGACCGTGCCGGTGAGCGCGGCGGCCTTGTCGTGGAACACCGCGTTGGCGAAGTTCAGGTACGGCGAGAGGTTGTCGCCGTCCCCGTCGTTCTGCACCGTGACCGCCGACGTCGCGCCGTCGAGGAAGCTCTCCGTGCGGAGCACCTCGCGGACGTTGCCGCTGCCGTCGTTGATGAAGACGCGGACGGTATCGAACTCGATCGTCACCTGGTCGATGATCTTGCGCGGATCCGGGTAGTCGGGCAGGCCGATCTTGAGGTCCCAGAAGTTGTTGTAGCCGGACGCGCCGACGTTCGTGTAGCCCTTCGTGATGGCGAAGGCCGTGAGCACGGCACTGCTCGTGCTCGCGCCGACCTGGAGGCTGGCGTTCTCGCCCGTGACCTCGGTGTAGACGACGACGCGCTTCTGCGTGCCGCTGATCTCCACCGTGGCGTGCAGGCCCGGGATCTCGGCCGAGTTGATGGCATCCGCCACCTGATCGACCGTGAGGTTCGGGCCCGTGCCGAACACGACCTGATCGGGGGCGGCGTTGTTCACGCTGACCTCGAACGTGTTCGTGCCGACGCTGGCGTACTCGAACGGCGAGCTGACGTACTTGAACGCGATGCGCGCGGGTTCCGCGATGCGCGCGTCGGGGTTCAGGCTCCCGTCGTCCTGCACCGCTTCGATGACCTGGATGCAAGGGCCCATGATGCACGCCGGCATCGTGGGGGTGAGGATCGTCGGGCTGACGGTCTGGAAGTCCTGGATGACCTGGACACTGGGACGCTCGATGGTGGCAACCATGGTTCTCTCCTATCGGGTCTGGATCTCGACCGTCAGAGGCTCGCTAGATTGTGCCTCGTCCGGGCCTGTTTGTGGAAGGGGACCCGCGCCGACCGCAGCATCACGGTCTGTCGGAGTCTGATTCGGCTGCTGGACGGCCGAGCCCTGGAGCGGGCTCACCGCCACCGGGCGATCCGGTGGGATCGCCGGAGTGGTCGTCATCGTCGTGTTGATCTTGCCCACGATCGGCTTGTTGAGCGGCAGCGCCGTGTCCTGGATGTGCAGGTACGTCGGGATGGCGACCACCACGACGGTCCAGTCGGTGTCGACGGTATCGATCAGCGAACCTGCGGGAGACGGCGGGGACAACATCATCTTCGAGCCCGTGTACATCACGAGACCGTTCGACGCCTTGCAGATGTCGTCGCGCAACGCCGAGATCTCTTTACGGACGAACCACGCCAGACCTTCGGCCTCCACCTGCTCGCGGGACAGGCAGTTCACCATGATGTTCGTCGGGATCATGTCCATGCGGACCTTGGCGCCCGTAGCGAGGTCGAGGAACGCACGGTCTCCGATACCGAGACCAGCGAATGCGGCCTGGCTGCGAAGCACCGTGATCGCAGGACGTTTGCCCACTACCGAGGTCTGAATCGGAGAATCGGAACCAATGAAGATCTCGGTGTCAGACTCTTCCGGCCCGACACTGGTGTCGACGTAGCGGTACGAGCCCTGAGGCGCGAGGCTGAATCGCCACTGCAAGAAGTTGACGAACAGACGCACCACGTCGAAGAGAGGGGAGAACTGTCCCCTCCCTACGATCGGACCTTCCGGTACCGTGGGCGACTGCGCGGTCATGCCTTCTCTGCTTCCTCTCGCCGATCTGCCATGGCGTGGCGCGACTGCGCCGCGGCGAGCGCACCGACGAGCGAAAGCCCGCCCGTCACCACCGGCATTGCAGCAAGCCAGCCAGGTCGCTGTCCGCTTCGTGCCACGCTGTCCCCGATGATCTCGGCTAGCGTACGGCCGATGCCGTACCCGATGCCGCCTCCGATTGCGGCCACCGGCAGATCCTTGAGGGTCCGTTTCCAGCCGGCCGGCGACAGGGTCTCGGAGGCGTGCTGAACATCGGGATGCACCATCGACTGCTTCTTCATCAGCTCTCGCTGCGTCTTGCGGGAGCTGGGAAGATCATCTTCGTGCATCGCGCACATGTCACCGACGGTGCCCGGGCCTTCGAGCGCGGTCTTGGTGACCGTCTTGATCCCGAAGCTTCCCGGCAGAGGAGCGCGCATCACCGACGTGGGACGCGGCGTCATCAGACGCGTCTGCGCCTTGGCCAGCATCCCGGGCTGAACCATCGGCGCGAGCATGGCGAGCTTGTCCATCAGCGCTTCGTCGCCTCGTAGGCCGCCGCGCCGGCCGCGCCGGCACCCAGCGCCGCGGTGCCCTGTCCGACTCGCTTCGCCAGCTCCAGGCGTCCGGCGATGCCCTTGCCGCCCAACGCTGCGGTACCCTTGTTCACCAAATCCAAGGCGCGGCCCTGCTGCCCCACGGCCTTCGCCGCGCGCATGCCGGCGCCCATGACGTGCTGGCCGATCGTCGTGAACGCATCGGCCTTCTTGATCCGGTCCTCGAACCCCTCCAGCGCTGCCTTCTTCATCCGTGCCTCCCGACGCTCCTGCGTGACGGTGTCTCGAAGTGTACGTTCCTTGCCGCGCAAGCGCCCGATCCTCGCGCCCGAGTCTGCGCCCAGGAGCGCTCCGGCCGCCATGCCTGCCGCATGATACTTCGGATGCGCATGCGTCAGCGCGCGCCCCACCGCTGCTCCGATGAGGCCGCCCTTCGCCGAGTGGTGGATCTCGTCGTTCTTCTCCATCACGGCGTGGAGCTTGCCCTCGTGTTCCGCCTTGTTCATCACTCCTCCGGATCTCTGGGGTACGTGGGGTAGTTGGCGAAGATGTCCGGAGACATCTCGTCGATGCTGTCCATCAGATCGGTCGGATTCGTGAACATCCGCGGCGGTGATGCCTGGATGTCCTTCAATGCTTGCTCGATCTTGATCGGAATCCGGTACTCGATGTCGGTGTCGTTGAGCTGAAAGAGCACCAGCTCCTGCTTGATGGGCGTGCGCAGGCGTTCCGACTGCGTCTGCTTCTCCACCCGCCAGCGCTTGTTCTCCGATTCCACGATCAGATCCTTGGGCCGGACGTTCGGATAGAACGTCATGCGAGCGGTCGTCATCGTGGTCTGCGACGTCTGCTGCGAGTTGTTCTGTACCGCCTTCGCCGCGGGATCGATCTGAATCCAAACTTCGATCGGGTTGTTGTATCCACGAAGGAAGCCGGTGTCGTAGCAGGAGAGGCAGTTCGCACGCGTCTTACGCTTGCTGATGCTGTCCCAGCACGAAAGACAGCGCAGCCCTGTAGAGCGCCGCGGGAAGAGCCAGCAGAGCCGTCCCGTGGCCTGGGTAAGGAGCGTCTGCTCCATCCGGCGGGTGTAGTTGGCGATCAGGTCTGGTTCCGCCTCGCGACACACAGGGCCGTAGTCCTTGAGTGCTCCGCTGGCCTTGTGCTTGGTCTGTAGCCGGTACCAGATCTGACGAAACTTGTCGCCGGCCGGCAAGCGTCGATCGACGAAGATGTACCGCTCCTCGAACGGCTGCGTGATGGCATCGAAGGGTCCTTCCGGCGACTCCGAGCGCAGGATCTGGAACGTGTAGTCGAGCGCGTCCTCCAGGGTGCCGTCAGCCAGCTCCCAGGTGATCTCGTTCTCGTCTGCGTCCAGGCTGCGAACCCGAAGCCGCTCGATCGGAAGAACCTTGGCCATCACCCCTCCGCCGGCTGACGCCGATAGAGACCGAGGACCTGGGCCTTGGGCGTCGTCATGAAGTCCGACGGTACCACGGCGCTGCGACTGCGGTTCGGTACGAGCTTGGTGCCGAAGCTCTTCGAGATGAGCGTCGAGCAGATCTCGTTTTCCAGCTTGCGGCTGTCCGACCCCACGGGGAGCACGCGGCTGCCCAGGGTGTGGAAGAGCTGGGGCACCGAGTAGCGGACCTTGTCCGGCGTCTCTTTCGCCTTCAAGATCTTGGACAGCGCCTTCTCTCGTCCCTCGTCGCTGACGTTCGGGCGCACCACTGCGATGTCGACCTCCTTGGCCATGTCGGCGAGGTTGCGCTCGTGGATGCCGCCGTCGAGGCGGAAGTCGATGACCTTCCCCTTGCCGGCGTACATCGCGGAATGCGTGAGATCACCCTGGATGGCGTGACTCACGGTATTGAAAGCGCGCTGGGTGAGCGTGGGCCCACCCGGATCGGGCTTCGGTGACATGACGAGGATGTCGCCACGACGCGCCGTGCGTTCGAGATGCGCGTAGTCGGCGAGCGTGGGGTGCTCGGCCGAGCCCATCTTGAGGATCGGTGGAGGCGCGATGTTGGGCCGGAAGGGATTGGCACCGGGCGCCGGCACGTGCCCCATGGCCTGCGCAAGCTGTCCGGCACCACGCGCCTGCACGCGGGCACGAAGCTGCTGCCCCAGCACCTCCGGAGTCGCCTGCTGCATCGCCGAAGCGACTGGAGCCGCCCGAGCCGTCAGCGCGGCCTGAGCGGCTTGGTGAGCCGGCGTCGAACTGACGCCCTTGTAGTAGTTGGCCAGGCCCGCGACCTCGGCCTTACGCGCCACTCCAGCGCCCTGCTGCGCCAGACGTGCCGCTGATGTGACGTGCCGGGCAAGCTGCCCAGCTTCCAGGCCGATCGTTGCGAGACCGGCCGCCTTCAGAAAGGGCCGGGGCGGCCCTCCCGGACCGCCGAGAGGAGAGACGACGTCTTGCTGATCGTTTCCTTGACCGTGGGCTCCGAAGGCTTCGAAGCATCGGTCTCCTTCACGCCCGGGAACTTGCGATGCACAGCGGCTCGCACCTTCGCCTGCACCTCCGGCGATCCGAACTGCGCCGCTCGGGCCAGGGCATTGCGCGCGTGCGCCTCGTCCGGAATCGGGAACTTGCGCTGAGCCGGAAGCGCGAACTGTCCGCCCTTGAGCGAGTCCCGTTTCTTCTCCGTCAGATCACCGGCCTTCTTTTCGCGATGCTCCTTGAGCTTCTTGAGCCCATAGCCCGCTGCGGCCACCGGAGCACCCATCATCGCAGCTTCGGCCGCCAGTGCCTTCATGCCCGTACCGGGATTCGGCGCCGCCTGCTTCACCGCATCGAGCAGCGTCGCCGACTTCGTGCCGTGCTCCGGGTTGTGGAAGCTGGCGTCCGGCGTCGCGGGGTTCGCGGCGAGCCCGGTCTGCTTCTGCTCCGCCTCTTCCTCGGGCGTCGCGCGACGCCCCGCGGAGTCGAGCCCGAGCGTGCTGCGTGGCCAGCTCGGGTCCTGCGGATCACCGTTGTTGATCTGACCCACCGTCTGGATGTCCGCACCGTTGGCTTCGGCGGTCTTGTCCCCTTCCTCAGATGCGGGCATGACCTGCTCGGTGGGCTGCGGCTTCATGGTCGGATCCTTGCCGCCGCCCTGTCCCTTCATCGCCTTGTGCAGCTCCAGCGCGAGCTGAGCCTTCTGAAGGCGGAGGATGTCCTTCTTCGTCCAGATGTCGTCCTCGGACTCCATCTGCGCTTCCATCTTCTCGCGTTCCGCCCGGCGCTTCAGGCGCTGCTGAAGCTCCTGCTGCTCCAGCGCCAGCTCCTGCTCGCAGAGCTGGACGGCCTTGGCGTGCAGAGGCGAGTCGCAGAACTGGTCGAGCCAGGCGTCACCGCCCGTGCCCTCGGCGAGGCAGCGCGAGAGGTACGCCACCTTCTCGGCCTCGGGTAGCACGATGAGCGCTTCGAGCTGCTCGATGCTGAGATGATCGAGGTCCGTGGCGGCGATCTTGGTCGGAAGGACCAGGCCGTGAACGAAATCGTGAAGATCGTTGTCCATCGTCGTCTCCCTCACGCCGCCGTGGCGGCTGCTGCCTGCTGGGTCTGTTGCTGTGCTTCGCCCTGTGCGCGCTGCGCCTGGGCGGTTTCCTTCTTCGCCTTCGAGCCTCCCTTGGCCCCGGCGGCATCCTGCTCCGCCGCCATCTGCTCGGCTGCGGCCTGCTCCTGCGCCATCTGGTTCTGCTGCGACGAGGTGGCGACGGTGCCGGGACCGGCGCCCTGGCCCTCACCGAAGCCCACGCCCTCCTCCTGAACCGGATCGGCGGAGACGATGTTGGCGAGGTCCTGCCGAAGCTGCTGGATGCGGATGGACAGACGCATCTTCGCGTCGGCCTGCGCCGCGGCCTGCTCCGCGCTCATCTGGGCCTGCTCGGTGGCCTGATGCGCCATGTCGGCGCTCTGCTGCGCCTGCATCTGTAGCCCCTCGTTCTCCGCGCCGAGGCTTTCGATCGTCTGCTGCGCCTGCACCTGCTGCTGACCAGCCTGGTCCATGCGCCGACGCAGATCTGCGTTCTCGTTCATGAGCTGCGCGCTCTGGAGCATCGCCTCACGGCCGAGCACCGTGCCCAGCGGTTCGGAGCCCGGCGGACCGACCGGAACGTCGCCCTTCTGCGGCGAGGGCTGGTTCGGTGCGGCGAGCTTCTGACGAAGGATGCGGGTTGCCGCTGCGATCTTCGACGCGGCCTTCGGCTGCTCGGCCGGAGCTTCGGTCGCCGGCATGTACTGCCAGAGCTTGTCGAGGTGCTCCTGGGCATCCGTCATGATGCTCTCGATCGTGAACTTCATCGGGTTCTCGCCGAGCATGGCGTGCAGGGTCTTGAACAGGACGATGGCCTGCTGCTCACCTGCGATCAGGAACTTGAGCGCGACCGTGACGTCCGCGCTCGGCTCCGGCGTCGGGGCGACGGGGATGGGCACGCCGCCAGGGCTGAGCACGCTCATGCGCCGGAGGAAGTACTTCATCTCCTTCAGCTCGCCCTTGGCCTGATCGGTGAACAGCTCGGCCAGCTCACCACGACCGACGTCGCGCATCGTCTCGCCGTAGTACGTGTACGCCGTGTGCTGGCGCATGCTGTTCGACACGATCTGCGCCAGGGTCATCACGACCTGACTCAGATCGACAGCGAACTCGCCTTCGAGGTGCCCGGTCTCGTCGGGCGCGCCCTGCTGCGTCGCCGCCGCACCTTCCTGGGGCGTCGCTTCGTTGCCCATCGCGACGTCGGCGGCGTGCTCGCTGAGGTCGGCGTCGGGCTGGGGCCCTGCCGCGATCTTCTTCAGCCCGACGAAGAACACCGAGGCATCGGCGCGACCCACCGGGGCCACGAGGTCGGCGGTGAGATCCTGCTCCAGCTTGTCGTAGTTGTTCACGGTGTCCTCCTCAGGAAAGATCGATGATGGTGGCGAGGTTTCCGGCCGACGTGCCCTGCGTGAATCCGAGGACCTTGCCCGACGGCACCGCCCCCGCACTGACGGTGTCGGTGGTGGTGCTGAAGCCGAACACCGGGTTCGCGGTGCCGTCGCTCTGCACCGTGAAGCCGGCGTCCTTTTGGAACGCCAGGACCACCTGCACGTGCATCTTGCCGTCGGGACCCGACGTGACGGCCGGTGCATTCTGCACACCCCGCTTCTGCACGATGTTGGAGCCGTAGCCGGAGTTGATGGCCGCGACGATCTGATCCGCCGACATGTCGCTGCCGAAGGTGATGGTTGCCGCATCGATCTTCAGCGTCAGCCCGTTGACCGGGTTGAGCATGTTGTCGATCTTGGCGGTGAGGATGACGCCGTTGAGCCGGTCGCCGGTTCCCACCACATCGCTGACGAAAATCTCGTATGCCATGCTGATCTCCTCAGTAGAAACCGATTGCCGAGAGGGCGTAGTAGTCGGAGTGAACGCCGCTCGGGCCGGCGTCCATGATACTTGCGACGTTGATCGCGGTCTTCACCTGGCGCTTGTCCTGCTCGTACGCCGCCTGGAAGAGCTGGAGCGTGGCCTGGATGATGCCGGCCTTGTCGTTGAAGTTCACGCTCATCCCGCCGTCACTGAACGGCAGGTGGTTGCGCATGTAGATGAACATCACGCTCTGAAGCAGCGAGATCACGGTCCCGCGCAGGCAGAGGTGGTTGAGGTTGTAGGAGTAAATGAGATCGTCGAGGGTGTATCGGGAGAAGGGCGGGGTGCCGTTGAAGTTCGACAGGAAGTCCATGGTCGCCCACGCAATCATGCGATCGCTGCTCTCCTCGCCTCGAATGAGGAGGTTGAGCATCGCGTAGTCGCGCATGAAGAGGCGGACCTCCTGGACGTGACCGGCCAGCGTCTGCATCTGCGGCTGACCGAATCCCTGTAGCTGCTGCGTCATCCCGCCCTCCTATCTCAGCCGGCCAACCAACCCTGAAGAAGCTCGATGAGCTTCGTGTTCGACACGCGATCGGACTCGATCACGATGCCGCGCTCCTTGCAGAACTTGACGAGATCCTTCTTGCTCTTCTTGTCCCAGCCGTCGGGCAGCGTGCGCGCGACCTTCGCCTCGGACGTGGTGTCGGCCGTGGCCTCGACGACGTCCTTGACCTCGGGCTCCGCTTCCGGCTGCTCGGTCTCCTCGACCTGCTCGACCTGCTGCTCGGCCTCGGGGGTCTCCTGGGTCTCCGGAGCGGTCTCCGGGACCTCGGCTTCACCGTCGTCGACCAGACGCTCCTGGAGCGCTTCCTGGGCCTCCTTGAGGTTCGGGTCGCTGTCCGGGGTCTCCTGGACCTCCTGGGCGGGCGTGGGAGGCGGCGCGAGCACCGGGGGCACCTCGGCATCCGGGGGTGCGGCCGGGTTGGTGCCGTCGCCTTCCGGAAGGTCGGGGACCTCGGCGTCGTCGGCCTCCTCGACTTCCTCGGGCTCCGGCGGAGCGGGGAGCGTGGGGACCTCGCTTTGCACCACGGTCTCACCACGCATCGCGGCGACGAGGGCGCGAAGCTCTGCCTCGTCCATGAACTTGTCGTGACGATGCTGGACGATCAGCGTGCCGTCTTTGACGTGCTCCAGGATCGCATCGAGGTGCTTCTCGATGAACGCCGGGTTGACGTCCTTGCGACGATTCGGGCGGATGGTGATGCCCGCGATCTGGAAGACGCGGCGCTCGAAGCGCGCGGCGCGGCGCGCGGTCTTCGTCGTGGGGTGCCGGCCACCGCCGACGAGGTAGAGACGCTGGGGAATCTGTTCGGTCATGTCGGGATCTCCTCGGGAGGTTGAAGTACTGAAGGGGCACCGGCAGTGCCGATGCCCCTCCGGTAGTTGGGTCGCTCTGCTTCCAGCTCCGGATCAGCCGATGCTGACCACCTGCGGGAAGAACTGGCGGTTGCCCGCGCGGTTGTTCTGCTTGCCGAGATCTTCCTCGGCGACCGGCGTGACGCTCGACAGGATGCTGTCCGCGTTCGTCGTCGGGTTCGCGTCGCCGGAGTACAGCTCCAGCTTGCGGACCGACGCGATGTTGATGATGGACATGCCGACGTCCTTCCACGCGACGAACTTGATGAGGTTGATCACCTTGTCGATGTAGAACTTCACGTTGTTCAGCACGTAGAACTTCCCGAGGAAGTCCGGGCTGGTGAAGCAGTACACGTTGCCCGGACGGAGGATGTCCGTCTTGATCGTGCGCACGTACCGCTTGCCGAGGAGCAGGTTGTACTTGTACCCCTGCACCGCGGTCTCCGACTGGAGCTTGTCGCCCTGATCTTCGACCGTCCACTGGAGGATGTCGTCCCAGTCCACCGAGGTGAGCAGGATGAGATCCGACTCCAGGCGGTTGCCATCGAGCAGCTTGATGAGCCGCACGATGTCGGGGCGCTGGATCGGCAGCGCCGTCGCCGTGTAGGGACCCGACGCGACGATGCGCGCCAGCTCACCCTTCGTCGCCGAGAACTCGACGACGCTGCCCGAGAGGACGTTCGGCGCGTTGAGCGCCGTCGCCGTGCCGCCGTTGGCCTCCGTCTGGAGCGCCTGGATGGCCGCCTCGATGTGGATGAGGAACTCGCGGTCCTGCACCTCACCGAGGTCGCGCACGGCGTTCTGCTCGATCACCCTCCCGATCGGGAAGGCATACGCGAGGAACTCCTGCTCCGGCTTCTGGAACATGTCGCTCATCACCGTGATGAACGGCACCTCCACCTTCTCGCCGCGGATGAAGTTCGCGCGCGGCTCGCCGCGGAACGTGACGGTCATCGCGCGCGAGCGGGGCTCCAGGTACTCGATCTTCACGAGCGAGTCGTGCTGGGTCGAGACCTGGCACTGCGAGCGGTCGACGTTCTCGGGCGGGATCACCTGCTCGGCGAACGACGACTCGCGCAGGCGGTCGCGGATGTACCCACCGAACCGCGCGGCGATCTTGGTCTTCGCTGCCGGATCGGAGAGCTGGTTGAGGAGCATCTCCTTGTTGCTGGCCATGGTCTGGTTCTCCTTCTCTCGTTGTCTCGTTGAGGGTCTGGGGCTCAGACCAGGGTCTGGAGGATGCGCAGGAGACCACCGTTGGTGGCCGCCGGACGCGTGACGTAGCCGATGATGATGCCACCCGCCGAGGCGACGAGGCCGGAGCGGTTGACGCTGCCGGAGAGCGAGTTGTTGACGGTGCCCTGCTGGACACCGGCACCGACCGCCACGATCGCCGGGTTGTAGACGATGGTGTCGCACTCGAACGCGCCACCGCCCATGATGGCGCTGAGCTTGCGCGACGCCTGCACGCCGTAGTCGCCACGATCTTCGATCGTGAAGAACGACGGCTTCGTGGCATCGCTTCCGCGGTTCCACTTGTAGCTGGCGTCGAGCTGCACCAGCTCGCCCTGGATGAGCGCGACCGGCGACGTGGACGTCGGGTCGAGCAGCTTGACGTCCGAAGCCTCCAGCGGCTTGCGGATGAGACGGTCCAGGGTGGGCTGGACGACCTCGAACTTGCGATCGTAGCTGGCCATGATCTCTCTCCTTCTTTCCTTGCCTGTTCTCTATCTACCCAGGTCGTCCATCCTTCACGAAGTGAAGGCAGCCTGGCTCTCGATGAAGTCCTCCAGCGGATCCGAGTCGGACTCACCCGGGGCACGCTCCGAAGCGGTCTTGTGTCCCGTCTCGGTCTGCTGGAGCTGGGGCATGCGTACGCCACCGGCGGCCAGCTCGATGGCGGCCTCCGTGGTGGCGAGCTTTTCGAGCGAAAGATCGCGAAGCGACGCGACCTTCTCCTCGAAGCTGAGGTTCTGGTGCAGGCCGCGAAGGTCCATGAGCCGCGCGATCTTCATCACGCGGTTCTCGTGCTCCGCCGCCTCTGCGCGCTTCACCAGCTCGACGTTCGAGCTGGCGAGCTTGCGCATGTGGGTTGCTGCGCTGTGCATGACCGCGGGGACGTCGGCGGCCAGCTTGTTCATGTCCTTGCTCATGTTCGTGATCTCCTCTGTTGCTGGTTCTGCTTCAGCCCAGCAGCGTGGAGGGATCCACGCCGAGCTTGCCCTTGACCTTCGTGAGCAGCGACGCCGCCTTCTGACGCATCACCGGATCCGCGTTCTGATCCTGGGCCGTCTTGATGGCCTGCGCCAGCAGAGCGCGCCCCACTTCGGGGTTGAAGGACGCGGCGGCCTTCTTCTCCGCCTCTTCCTTCTCCTTGCGCTCCTTCTCCGCCTTGGCCTTCGTCTCGTCCTTCTGCTCCTGATGATCGCTGGCCGTCTTCATCTGAAGGACGTGGCTGATCTTCTGGCCGTCGGCGCGAAGCGTGTGCGCGGGGACCGCGTTGTCCTTCTTCGGGGTCTCCGAGAAGTGCTGCGTGGTCTCGCGGACCGTCGAGTCCTTCGCCTGCGCCTTGGTCATGTTGATCAGGCCGGCGTTGTCCGGGATGTGCGACGCGCCACCCGGCTCCGTGCTGAGCATGAACGCGTTGCTGTGTGCCGGCATGACGGGCTGCGGCGACGACGGATCCTGGGCGAGCTTCGCCTGGACCGCCTCGACCTCACGGAGCAGGCGCTCTGCCTCGGCGTCCTGGCCCAGCTCGATCATCGTCTCGGCCTGCGCGACCTTGGCGCGCAGCATCGCGGTGGCCGCGCCGCGGTCACGCGTGATGTCGCTCGCCGTCTTGCCGCCGCCCGGATGGTTGTGCGGCGCACCGCCGCGATCGCTGGTGCTGGTGAAGTCCGACTTCGTCGTCGGCAGGCCGGTGCCCGGAGGACCGTCGACCGTCGGACCAGTGATCTTGTCCGAGACGTTGGCCTGGGCCTTCGGCACCTGGACCGGCGTGGAGTTCATGCCGGACTCGTGGACCTGTGGACCGGGGGCGCTGAGCGCCGTGCCGTCCGAAGCGAGCTTCGACGAGATCAGGCCGGCGCCCACGTCGAGAGCCTCCGCGAGCTTCATGCCGAAATCGGCGTCGTCGAGGATCGCCTGGAACGAGGCCTTCTTCTCGGGCTCGTCCTTCTTGTCCTTGTCCTTCGCCTTCTTCTTGCCCTCGTCGTCCTCGTGATCGAACGGCGAGTCGTCGCCAGCGATCTTCTCCGAGCTGCTCAGCTCGGAATCGAGGAAGTCGAGCGACCCCGCCGCTGCCGGACGCGCGTCGCGCGCCGAAGCCAGCTTGGTCTTGGTCTCCGCGCCACTGAGCGCGTTGGAAACGATGTCTGCGAGAGTGGGGGTCATGTCTTCCTCACGTCACTGGTGGTGGGATCAGGGCCTTCTGAGAAACGATCGTATCGGGGCGGGTCTGCGCTGCGGGCGGGTTGGGCTGCGAGTACTCTTGGCGGTCTCTGCCGACGTCCCGCTGTTGCATCCGCCTCCGGGTGTCACCCAGCCCCTGAGGACGCTGAAGATCTTCGGCTTCCTTCAGGAAGCACTCCAGCATCAACAGGGGCTGAGTGTCACGTCGCACGATCACTCCTGCGGGATGTAGTTCGCCGCCTTGAGCATCTCGATCGCCTCGGCGGCGACCTCCTCGTCCGTGAAGGTCTCCTCGGCCGCCGCGGCGACCTTCGGCTGACCCGTCGCCGGATCGAAGCCCATCTCCTCGACGATCTCCTGCGCGATCTTCAGCGCCGCTTCCTTCTTGCGCGACATCGCCGCGCCCGTGGCCGCCGCGCCCGCCGCCGCGCCACCCGCACCGGCCGCGTAGTGGCCCTTGTGCTTCGCGCCGTGCTCCTTGACCGCCGCGACGAGGTGCTTGCCCTTGTCGGCCGCCGCACCCATGTGCTTCTTGACCATGTCCTTGGCCACGCCGAGCGCCGCCTTGCCGTGGCCGGCGATCTCGGAAGCCGCGGAAGCCTCCTTCTTGGCCTCCTCTTCCTTCTTCGCCTTTGCCTTCTCCTCGTCCTCGCGCTTCTTCGACTCCTCGTCCTCGGCGCGCTTGATGCGCGCGAGGAAGCCGTCCGCGATCCGCTCGCCGTGCTCGAACGCCGCCTTGTCGGCCGCGATCTTCTCCGCCTCCTGCGCCGCGGCGACCTTCGCCGCCTCGGTGGCCGACGCGTAGTTCGGATCCGCCATGCGGTCCGCCAGCTCGTTGAAGCTGGCCACGTAGTCGGCCTCCGAGATCTTCGTGAGGTCGATGTTCTTCGCCGCTGCGATCTTGGTCAGCTCGATGCCGACCTCGGCGTACGAAACGGTCTTGGGCTCGGTCTGCTGGCTCATGGCGGATGCTTCCTTCCGGGTCTCGTTGGTGGGGGTCTGCTGGGTCTGCTGGGTCTGCTGGGATGCGGTCTTCGGCGGCATGAGATCCGCCATCAGCTCCGCGATCTGAGCATCGCTGAGGGATCCGAGGTCGACATTGACCTCCTCCGCCAGCTTCGTGAGGACGA